>Ga0190329_1000177_pt1 | contig 18752 bp, 14 predicted proteins | sample 48720423_MG_FD_161655 | JGI IMG/M metagenome (GOLD analysis project Ga0190329, IMG submission 161655) | Hydrothermal vent sediment bacterial communities from Southern Trench, Guaymas Basin, Mexico - 4872-04-2-3_MG | ecosystem: Environmental > Aquatic > Marine > Hydrothermal vents > Sediment ... | reverse complement strand
AGCTTCCCAGAGGCCATATTCCAGGTCTTCCTCATTAAAATCAGATGCAATCACCCCGCGCTGGGTCCCAAAATAGGTTTTATGGGTAGAGCCTGTTACAATATGAGCCCCTTCTTTTAACGGCTCCTGAAAATGCGGCCCGTAGAGTCCCAATACATGGGCCATGTCATACATTACGAGACAACCCGGAGCAAATTCATCCACAAATTTACGGATTTCAGCTACGGGTTCTTTGTGAAGAATCATGCTTTTACCCAGAATGATAAGTTCGGGCTGATGTTCTTTGATGATTGCTTCGCAGGCGTGAATATCAATTTTATAAGGATTGTCTTTCAGTACTGGAAAATTAATGACGGCGGCTTTTTCTGTCTTGGGGTCGCGTGCCACAAAATCACGGAGCGCTCCCATGGGTTGCGCACTTAAGTGTCCGCCCTTGATGATATGGTTGTTGATGATTTTACGCAGTCGCCGTTGTTCGCTTTTCCTGTCTGATCGGTTGAGAAAATCCACAAGTGCACTGAAAAAAGCGGTATTGGCCATTTGACCGGAAATAATCCGCGATTCAATATTCTGGCATCCCAGGAAAGTTTGAAATTCTTTGTTTACAAGATGTTCAACTTCCCGGATAAATTCAGTGCCCTGGTAATAAAAAACATCCTCACCGGAAAAGGCTTTGATTTCTTTATGTTCAGCATACCGGTTGACCGGGTCACTGATGGATAAGAGCCTTGACAGGTACGATTGGCTCATTTCTGACGGGATCAGGTTGATGCATTCTTTCTGTCGCCAGGTATGATTGTTTAATGCCTTTGACACCAGTTGCCGCGCAAGTTCAGGATAGGTTTTGTCATTTCCTGTTTGTTTTATAGAGCTTAATTGATCATGGGGAATAGACCGGACAAAAGGCGGCGCTTCAGAACTCATGTGATAGGGAACAACACGACTGTCACATTGTTTTTTCCGGATTTGTATTTGCAGGGTTTCTCCTTCGAGAATATTACTATCAATCAATGCCAGGGCAACTGCTCTCTTCTTTGGCGTTTCCTTAAATTCAGAATTCAGCCCGCTGCCTTTTGGTTCCTGATACGGGATCATGGTTCCGGATGTAATATATCCTACGTGTTTGTCTTTGGAAAATACCTTATATCCTGCCCGTGCAATCCCTTTTCCGGTGATGGCAAGGGGCATGACCATTCTTGGCAGATGGGAAATGGCTTCAAATTTTTGATCAATAATATGTTTAAGGGCAAGATATTGTTGGTAAAGCGCATTTTTTCCAATAAATTCATCTTTAAGGGATGAAAAACTGACAGCAAATTTGGATAATTTGGATGCAAACAAAGGAATTTCATTGCCATCATGATCTATGCCCAGTTCATGGCCATACAAAGGCAGGCCTGCTTCAAGCCTCAAGGTATCTCTGGCACCAAGTCCGATGGGGACAGCACCTTTTTCCATTAAAAGATTCCAGATGGGAACAGCCTGTTTGTTTTCTATAAAAAGTTCAAACCCCAGGGGTTCACCCGTGTACCCGGTCCTGGCAAGGCAGACCTCAACACCGCTGATATCTGCGATACTCAAGCAGTTTCGGGCTGGTTCAGGCAAGGCACCACCTGTAACAATTGCTTCGATAATGGATTTTGAAAAAGGGCCCTGCAAGGAAATCATGGCCATATCAAAGGTCCTGTCAACCATTTCAATATCGGAAAACAGCTTTAGATATTTTTCAAAGTGGGCCACATCTTTTTCCCGATTCGACGCATTGACCACCAGCAGATATTCATCCGGCTTAAACCGGTATAAATAGGCATCATCAATGGCACCCCCGTTTTCATTCTGAATCAGCGTGTACTGGCTTTCACCTATATCTAATGCCATGGCATTGTTGGTTAAAACATGCTGTAAAAACGGCAGGGTGTCCTTTCCTTTAAAATAGAGTCTTCCCATGTGCGACACATCAAAGATACCGGCTTTTTTACGGGTTGCCATATGTTCATTAATGATGCCGGCAGGATATTGGATGGGCATTTCCCATCCCCCGAATTCTACAAGGGTTGCATCAAGTTCCTGGTGGGTATTAAAAAATATGGTTTTCAGAAGTTCGCTCATAAGATATTCTCCTTAATATTTTGAGTCTTTTGCAGAAATTATGGATGTTAACCAAAAATAATTTTTGAGTGGCCCAGCTTCCTATCCTTTTAATTTATTTTTTGTTTTTTTACCAGAAAAAAGAGCATAGGATTTTTTATATGCCACGATGCAGGCATGCAACAGGAAGTAATTGAACTTGATTGATTTGATTATATTCTGTTCCTAAGTAAAATAAATATTTTTGAATTGGGCGGTTCAATTGTTTCTCAAATTCGACGAGATTTTTAATGTCACGGGCAGACGGATTTTTCGTGGATTTTATTTCTATGGCATAAAGTTGATTCTCAGATTCAAAGATCAGATCAATTTCACGGCCGGCTTTGGTTTTATAGTAAAAGAATTGGTCTGTTTTAATAAATCCCAGTTTCCTTCTTTTTTCCAGTTCTGCGAGGACAAAATTTTCAAGTAATTGACCGTCCGTAATATTTGTGTTGAAGCTCTTTATTATTCCTGTATCAGAAAAATATGATTTTGCGGCTTTAATATATCGTTTTGCCGGGCCATATTGATATCCATACAATTTAAATACAAGCTGTGATTGAAGCAATGTATTTAAATATTTTTTTGTAGTGGGGTAGCTGATCCCCGCTTCTCTGGCAAAATTGGAAACTTCAAGATGTGATCCAATCGAGCGGATTAATTGATTAAAAATAGCATGTAACCCTTCTATGTTTTTTATATTGCTGAGCTGCATTAAATCGCGTGTAAAATAGGTATTTTTATAATTTATCAGAAGTTCGTGTTTGTTTTCAGGGTTTTCAGAGGTGAGAATTTCCGGGAATAGTCCGTATGATGTAGCCTCTTGTAGTTTTCTGTTTGCTTGCGCCAACGCCATAGGGGTGATCTTGTCATGGAAAATACGATGCGTATACCTGCCCTCATTTTCACCCCAGCAAGCAGTGGGCAAAGAAGACAGATTGATCCGCCCGGCAAGGGTATCGGCGGTGGTGTCAAGAAGGCCGATTGAACTCGACCCGGTCATTAAAAAATGGGCTTTTTCATTGTCTATTGCATATTTGGCAGCAATGGTTAATTCCGGATGTCTCTGAATTTCATCTATAATTGCTTTGCAGCCCAATTGAGTTATGAATCCTTTTGGATCATCTTTGGCCCACTTCAACGCATCAAGATCATCAAGAGTGGCATACGTATAATCAGGAAATTCTAATTTTAATAAAGTAGTTTTGCCGCATCTTCGGGGTCCCAGGATAAGGCAACTCTTATTCGCTTTTAATTCTATCCATCTCTTAAACATAGTTTATAGATAGCATGCCTATTTTTAAAGTCAAGTTTTAATTATAGCCAGTAAATTTCGTTTCACCCTATTATATATTTGTTTGAATTAAAAAAGATCATTTGAGTTTGGATTTCGAATATTGATTTTTTTATATTTTATTAAAAAAGTGTTGTATTTTTCATACAACGTTGTATAAGATATAACAACAGTCGATTTAAGTTTTACGCTTTAAAAATATTAACCATTAAACACTGGGAGGTGATTATGTATAAAAATTTTGGAGAGTTTTTTTCTACCAAGCGGAAGGCGCTTGGTAGAACCCTTAGGGAGTTTTGCCGTGAAAACGGTTTCGATGCAGGTAACATAAGTAAGCTTGAAAGAGGAATTTTAAAACCGCCACAAGGCAAAGAAAAAAGACTACAATATGCTGACGCTTTAGGGATTAAAGAAGGCTCGGACGATTGGTTAAATTTTTGTGATTTGGCAACAATTGGCGCAGGTAAACTCCCTGACTACATAGTCGCTGATGAGGACTTATTAAAAGCAGTCCCGGTACTCTTCAGATCAATCCACAAAGAGGGGATTGATAGCGATAAAATAATTGAATTGATTGATGCAATTAAAAAAGATAATTAATCCAGTTTTTGTTAAATTTCATACTGGAAATCAAGAAATATTTACTCTGATATGGTGTGGACTTTGTCTATATTTTTTTTCTCCCAATAATAGATTTTATAGCCCGGACTATTATTAAAATCCCGAGTTCCCTGCGTTATAGAAAGATACAATATTAATTTTTAGAATTTCGTTATCATCCTGGATTTATTCTGATAAAACCCAATAAGGATGGAGATCAGGGCGGCAAAGGTGCAGGTCCCGGATATCAGGCAGATGGCGGACAGCCCGAAATTTGACCAGATGATACCGCCGAGGAATGCGCCTGCGACCCGTCCGATTCCGGCAACGGCAAAAAAGGCAGACATGGTGGAGGCTCTTAATTCCGGCACCAGTTCGGTCGATAGACTCATGGAAGTGACAATGGTAAATTCAAAGGTGAAGAAAACCAGAAACAGTCCTGCAAGGACATAACTGACACCAATATCCAGGAGCGGTAAAAGAAAATAAGCTCCGGTACACAGGGATACGCCAATGATGATGGATTTTTTCAACCCGATCCTGTCAGAGAAAAGGACGGTGCAGCCTTCCCCTAAAATTTCAGAAAGCCCGATGAAAATGGTTCCAAACCCAATGGCTGCCAGAGAAAGGTTGTAGGATTGTTCCAGCCATGCTCCGTAAATGACAAAAAGGTTGTCATTGGCAAGGGACATGAAAAAGACAAAGGATAAAATCCCTAAGACCTTTCTGTTTTTAATAATAGTTTTCCAGTTTGATATCATCGGTGTCCTGGCTGTAGATGGCAGGGTATTCTTTTTATCCTTTGGCATGATTTTCAATATGATGAAAAAACAGACAAGAGAAAGCCCACTGATAATGAAAAAAGGGGTTTGCCAGGAAAATCGTTCAATGACAACACCGGCTAACGGGATACCGACTAAGGTCGAGCCTGCCCAGGAAAGTTCGGTGATGCCGATGATCTGTCCTCTTTTTTCAAAGGGAACAAAATTACCGATAAAGGCCTGGAGACTGGGATCGAATATGCTTTTGGCAAGTCCGGCAAGGAAAAAACAGATCACCAGGACAGAATAAATCGGGATCATTCCCACGGAAAAGGTGCCGATGGTCAGCATCCCCAGTGACAACAGCATTAAGATTTTATATCCGTATTTATCGGCAAAGCCGGCCCCGACAGGTCCCAATAAAGAGGTGGCCTGGTTGATGGCAATGACGGAGGTAATAGCGGAAAGTTCTACATTTAACCCCCGTGCAAACTCAGGCGCAAACGGATAAATCAGTCTTCTGGTAATATTAAATAGAAGCTTGGTAAGGGTCGTGATGGTAATAAATTCTGCAAATCGTTTTGGTGTATTTGTCATAGAGTGGTCATAAAATGTATTATAGATTCCCCAGAAGTCTGAATTTATCAAATATCAGTAGAAGGCCGATCGCAATTAATAGAAGGCCGGAAATTTTATTGAATATGCCAATAAATCGGGTTGCCCGTTTCATAATTTCGAGAATGGAAGTGATGAAAAAAGACATTAACAAAAACGGAACAGCAAGCCCTGCAGAGTACACCGATAAAAGAAGAATGCCCTCAAGAATGGTCTTCTGGTTTCCGGCAACAATCAGAATTGACCCCAGCATGGGGCCGATACAGGGGCTCCATCCAGCGCCAAAGGCCATGCCGATAACAAAGGTGCCCATCAGATGCAATGGCTTTTCTTTGACATGGATTCTTTTTTCAAAATTAAATCCCCGGATGTTGATAATGCCCAGAAGGTGAAGCCCGAAAACAAGAATAATACCACCGCCCAGATATCTGACAACCCAGGAATATTTGGAGGCGAACCCGCCCAGAAAAGAGGCAGACGCCCCGAAAAGAATAAAGATAAAAGAAAACCCCGCCACATAAAAAAGGGTGGACAAGATAACTTTTCGTCGGGTTTCTTTTTTGTCTTCTGTCAGTTCATCAAGGGACAAGCCAGTGATAAAAGAGAAATATGCCGGTATCAACGGCAGAATACAGGGAGAAAAAAAAGAAAGCAATCCTGCAAAAAGAGCGGCCGGGTAAGTTATGGTTTCAGCAAACATGATATCGTCCTTATCGTCACTTAAATTTCTTAATGCCTTAACCTATTCATTTTTTTTTGTCTATCAAGACTATCCATATTATTTTATTGAATAAATATCCAGTATGGTTATACTCAGTATGATATCAATAAAGAAGAGGGACCTATGATTATTATTACTACCCATAAGGGATCGGATTTTGATGCATTGGCATCTCTGGTAGCAGCAAGCTTGCTTTACCCTGATGCCAAACCTGTTTTGCCAACGTCAATTAATTTAAATTTAAAATCTTTTTTATCCATTCATAAAGATGTGTTTAATTTTTATTCTTCCAATGAAATTGATTTTGACCAGGTAAAAACCCTTATCGTTGTGGATACGCATTCCTGGAGCCGTCTGGAAGGGATGGAGCCCTTAAAAGACAGACAAGATCTTGAGATTATTGTGTGGGATCATCATTCTGAAGGCGATATGGAAACTGACCAAAAAAATATCAGTGAAACCGGGGCCGCGATTACCCTTCTGGTGAAAGAAATTGAAAGACAGAGAAAAGTGATCACTCCGATTCAGGCCACGCTTTTTCTGATGGGATTGTATGAAGATACCGGAAACCTGACATTCCCTTCCACCTTGTCGGATGATGCATATGCGGCCGGGTTTCTTCTTGACAGAAAGGCAGACCTGCATATTCTTGCCACTTTTTTGCGGCAGGCGTACGGGAAAAAGCAGAAAGATATTCTCTTTCATATGATACAGAAAGCAGAAAGAAGAGAGATCGGCGGGTTCACCATCAGTTTTTCCAAGATGGAGATAGAGGAACGAATCCAGAATCTTGCCATGGTGATTCAAATGTATCGGGAAATTGTTAATGTCGATGCTGCATTCGGAATTTTTAAGGATGTTGAACGAAATAAGTGTATGGTTATCGGCAGAAGTAATATAGATGGCATCAATATCGGCCTTTTAATGCGAAGCGTCGGTGGTGGCGGCCATCCAGGAGCTGGCTCAGCCTTGTTAAATATGGCAAATCCGGATGTAATAGAAGAAATGTTAGTTGAACTGATTTCAGGGAATCAGCATTCTTCAGTCAGACTGTCGGATATCATGTCCTATCCTGTGGTCACTGTTAACGAGGATACAAAGGTTGATGAGGTGACCATGGTTTTAAGAAACATGGGGTGCACGGGGATGCCGGTTGTTGATAAAAATGATCGTATTGTAGGGGTGATCTCCCGGCGGGATTTTAAGAAACTCAGAAAATCAAAACAGATGCAGGCGCCCATAAAAGCGTTCATGAGCAGGAATGTTGTGACCATACATCAGGGCAAAAGTGCCATAGAAGCAGCCCGTTTGATGATAAAACATGATATTGGACGGATTCCTGTCATGAGATATGATAAAATTGTCGGGATCGTTACCCGGTCAGACGTGATGACGTATTTTTATGATCTGTTGCCGGATTAACGGGCTTTTGTTATAAATTTAGCTTTCTTTTTGCTTTAACAGCAAGCTTTTCCCTGAATATTTTTGAGTTGTGACGGATATCCACCGGGAATGTCTTTTCAATAAAAATATGGTTGATACTTGCCGTTAGCGGATTTGATTTCGCAAGATCTAAAAGCTCTTTGATAAAGGCTTTTTTATTTTTTATTTTTGAACAGGGTTCAATAAACACAACCGGTGTCTGCATGTTTCGCGGGCCTGCACCTGCAAGAGCGCTTCTGAACACTTTTTCATGAGTATTAAAAATGGCTTCAACAGGGATGGTGAAAAATGTTTCGTTCTGGGTAATAACCCGGTGGTTTTTTCTTCCGCAGAACCATAGTCGTCCCTTTGAATCCTTCCATCCAAGATCGCCCATCCTGTGCCAGGTATTGCCGTTTGCATCAGGGATTTTGGATAGCAGATCTGCTTCATGGTTATTAAAATAGCGTTCTGTCACAAGGTCTGCTTTTACGGTTATTTCTCCCACCTGGTTTTCAGTCACTTTGAGTTTATCAGTAAGCTGAGTGATGGGATTGTCACTGATTTTAATCAATTCGACACAGGTGCTGCAAATGGGTCGGCCAATACACATTCCAAATCCCTGCTCGGACAATTTTCTGGTTTCTGCCAGGATTTCGTTGGAGCCGATGGATATGATCGGGACAGCCTCGGTCGCACCATAAGGGGTATGAATCTGGGCAGGATCAGACAGCATGCTTGAAAACTGTTCTATGTTGGCCGGTGTTACCGGTGCGCCTGCAGATATCACTCGTCTTAAAGAGGGCAGTTTGATATGGTTTTTTTTACCGAAGTTGCCCACCCGGTTCAGCAGAGCCGGTGAGGCAAACATGTTGGTGACGCCATGATTTTCAATGGCTTCAATGATTTTTTGGGGGTTCACGAAAGCCGGTTTGGTCGGGTCCATATCAGGAATGACAGCTGTCATACCAAGGATTGGATCAAAAAGGGCAAACAATGGAAAGGTCGGTAAATCAATCTCATCGGGTTCAATTTGAAAATGGTCCTGAATCTGTTTGATCTGGGCCACAAAATTACCATGGGTATAGACCACGCCTTTGGCAGGGCCAGTTGACCCTGTGGTAAAGACAATGGCTGCGGTTTCATCACGGGTGGTCCGGGCTGTTGGATAAGGATCATTTGTCTGTGTCATGAGCTGATTAAGGGTATATCCTCCCCAGAACCATCTCTTGCCAACGGTAACCCAGTGCTGAACCGATTTAAAAAATCCGGGTTTCAGTTTTCGTAAAATATGGGCTTTTTCAATACCGATAAAGGCCTTGGGTTTCCCCTGCTTCAGGCATTGAAGCATCCGGTCAATTCCCATTCCCGGGTCAACAACAACGGGTACGGCACCGACCTTGAACATGGCAAATATAGTGATAAAAAATTCTATGCCGGGTGTCACCATTAAAATGGTTCGGGTTCCCCGGATAATGCCGATTCTTTCAAGGCCAAAGGCAAGTGCATCTGATTGCCTTTCAAGCTGGGCAAATGTCATCTGACTGTAAAGAACCCTGCCGTTTTTGTCTCTTCCGGAAGGATAAACGATGGCTCTTTTGTAGGGATATTTTTCCTGTGTTTTTTTTAGTCCCAGTGAAATATTTGCATAAGTTGTCATAAAATTTTCTTTATTTTTTTCTTATTTATTTAAAAAGATTTCGATCAGACGAGCGGTCTCTTCCGGTTTGTCTTCAAACAGGTAATGGCCGGCATCATGAAAAACATGGGTGGCGGCCTGTGGAAACCTTCGCCTGAATTCATTTAAAAATGCCAGATCAAAAACAAAATCTTTTGCCCCCCATAAAAACAATAATGAGGCGTCATCAAGCTGTTTAAGATGCTGATCCACATGATCGACGATTGCGTAGCTTTGATCTTTTTTACTTATGGGTATGTCCTGGACAAATTTTAAGGTGGCGATCCTGTTTTTCCAGGAGTTATAAGGTTCAATAAGTCCTTTTTTAACATTTGGGGGTAATTTTGTTTTACTGCAAAGGTAGAGTGCCCCTTTTGCAAACACGTTAAGTCCAAGTACGGCCGGGACGGAAAAGATCCTGGTATACTTGATGATCCATAACAGAAAAGGGAATTGTTTTTCTTTTGGCAGGAAAAATCCTGCGGTATTGGTAATGATGATTTTGTCAATCCTGTCAATATGATCCACTGCCCAGGCAAGACCGATCATGCCGCCCCAGTCATGGAGAATCAGACTGATCTTTTCATTGATATTCAGATGATCAATTAGGGTATCAAGGTCCTTTACCCGGGATTCAAGGGTATAGTCATAAGCCTCGGTACCGGGCTTGTCTGAAAACCCGCATCCGATATGATCCGGGACAATGGTTCGAAAATCGGGTGAAAGGGTTTGGATCAGGTGTCGGTAATAAAAGGACCAGGTGGGATTACCGTGAACCATGATAACGGGCTTGCCGTTGCCTTCATCAATATAATGGAGATCATGTCCGTTGATATTCATGAACCTGGACTCAAAGGGATAGAGATCTTCAAAGTCTTTGGTGGAAGTCAGTTTGTCATTAATAAATTTTTCTACCATTCAACACCTAAAATATAGCAGTTAAGTCCTGAGCCAACACCGATAAAGGCCACAAAATCTTCCGGTTGTAAAAACCCTCTTTCATCTGCTATGGCTGCAGTGATGGGAAGTGAGACCGTCCCCATATTGCCTAAAAACGGATAGGTGCAAAAATCTTTTTTTATATCCACATTCAAGGTTTTGTAAAACCTCTGGTGATGCGCTGCCCCGACTTGATGCCCGATAAATTTATCCGGTTTATCTGGAGGAAGATTAAATTCTTTTTTAAATGCATCAAATGTTTTTTTGGCAAGGACAAGGCCATTCTCGAGAACTCCCTGGGCTTGGGTTCTCATGATGACTTTTGAATCCGTGGGCATGCCTTTTTGTTCAAATCCCCAATTGCACAGGGCGTGATACTCAATGGCATTTTTTACCACTCCACCTTTAAGGGCATGTTTCCGGTTGTCCGGGTTGCCGCCAATGCCATTGATACCAAAACTACCGTCTGTTAACAGCACGGCAGCCGCCCCAGAACCACCAGTCATTGTGGCAATGGCATCCTTATAGAAATCAATATTTTTGTGGGTGTTGATTTCATGGATGGTTGAATCAACAATTTGTCGTGCGGTTTCACAGGAGACCACAAGCCCTGCTTTAATATGGCCAAGCTCTATTTCATTGGCCACATGGACAATGCCTGTGACCATCCCGAGACAGGCACTTTTGACATCATAAATATGGGCATCCCCTCCAATATTCAACCGGTCGGCAACAGAACAGGATGTGGCCGGTTCAAATCCATCCTGGCCTACTCCGCAATAGACAAGGGCACTAATTTGATCCGGGGAAATGTCGGCTTCATCAAGGGCTCTTTGCCCGGCAACGGCTGCATGTTCAGCAAGGGTATGGTCTTTATCCCAGTATCGTCTCTCTTTTATACCGGTTAAGATTTCAAGCTGCCCGGGTTCAAACCCCACTGTTTCATAGAAAGGAGCCAGTTTTTCTTCCAGCTCGTCTGTCGTTACAATATTGGGAGCAAGTTCATATCCAAAAGAGTCTATAAATACGGTTGAATACTTCATTGGTTTCTCCAAAAAGAATTAAGCTCGGTCTTTGTCAGGCCCACAATTTTCATTCCCATATTTTTGTACAGGACAATCCTTAACTCATCGGAAAACATGTGTGCATCAGCGATTACATACGGTTCCGGGGAATATCCCATTTCTTTGATGTCTATTTCATACCGGACTTTTTTTGTATCAGGGGTCACAGGTCCCCGGCATTTTAAGTCACTCTCATTATCTGGAACAACATCATAAAAGACATCATCCCGGTCACTGACCCACCCCATTCTCTGGGTAAAGACCCTTAAGGCATGGGCACAGCATTCATACATCAGGGTACCCGGCATGACCCTGTCATCAATAAAATGGCAGGTTAAAAACCAGTCATCCGGGTGGATATCTGCTTCGGCAATAATGGAGCCAAGACAAAACCTGCCACCAATGGGATCAAATTCAAGGACCCTGTCAATAAGGTGCATTCTGCCGCCGGGAAGTTTTTGATGGTTTCCAAGCTGGATATGTTCAAAATCTTTCCCAAAGGCTTTTCCAAGATTTCCCTGCCGCAGCGCCTCAAGTTTTTCATCTGAAAAATTTTCCTTTTTGACGGGAACCAGTGGAGAGAACTTACAATCCGTATTTATTTGTTCTAATTCTTCTGTTTTAAGAATAATACCACCTGAATCCTCAACCTCTTTTTCCGTAAAAAAACCAGCGCATCCGTCTCGCATGGATATCAGCAACTGGCCGTTAATATAGCCTTTATAATGGAAAAAGAACAGGTATACATCGCCCTGTTTTAAGAATCGGTCAATTTCAATGTGATACTCAATGGTTTCGCCAGGGCCGGGCAATGTCCTGTGAAAGGTGACCCTGGCATCCAGAAGTCTGTATTTCCGGCTTCCTTTGACTGCATGGTCGATGCCTAACCAGGCACACAAAAACAGATCTGCCTGGCCCGCTTCAATGGAGATGGAAACGGGGGCTTTCGGTCCATCCAGATACCAGGCATTTTCCTTGACATCATGCTGGGTAATAATTTTGCCTGAGGTTAAGGACAGCATTTCTCCCTGAATGTCCATAATCCTGTCCACCAGCATCAACGGTTCATTCGGGAGCCTTACTCTGACAGGATAGGTATCAATTATTTCAAATTCTTTTCCAAGCACATTTCCTGCTTTTCCAATGGCATACTCAAGGCATTGCGCTCTGTCCAGAAAAGGGGTCTCAGAAACCCCGGCAAGCTGTGTCAGGGTTTCAAACTGTTTTTCAAGAAGCCTCATATTTTCTTTGGAAAATTCAAGAAACTTTTCATGGGCAGTGGATGTGGCAAGGCTGCCTTTGGCAATCAGAGTCGGATCAAGCGTAAGGGTGTTTTGTTGAATCTGATTTTTGGAACCCATTGCCTCAAGCATTATATGGGAACAGGCACCATCCAGACTGATAGATGCGACGCAGGCCTTTTGGGCTGCCCCTTTCGAAGGCATCATCTGGTGATGAAGAAAAAGCGCTGTCTTGATAACGGAGAATAAAGCAGATGCCCCCCTGGTGTTTCCAATGGTGGAAGAAGTCGATATAACAGGGCAGGGGAGAATGTCCGGTTCTTTTGAAAAAAAATGGTTAAATACCTTGGTCTCAATGGCATCATATTCTTTGATTCCAGAGAAGCAGGCCTCATAAAAATTGAGGTTTTTTAAGGAGGTGTCTGACGTTTTCAATACTGTTTCAAGGGATCGGGTATAGAGGGTTTCCAATCGTGTTGAATCCTGATTTGTTTCGCCGGGGAGAGTGCCACTGCTTGCCCCTGCCGTCCCTGTGACAATGCCATAAATTCTGTCGCCGTCTTCAATGGCTTGATCCAGTCGTTTTAAAACAATAGCGCAAGCCCCTTCGGATGGCAGGATATCTTCTGTGTGGGGTCTGGCGATATCATTGAGGGCAAATTGCCGGGGATCTCCTGCAAGGTCAACACAGCCGCAGATAAAGACATCGGTTTCATGGGCACTCAGAGAATGAACACCGGTTTCAATGGCTTTGATACCGGAGGTTGATCCGGCAGACAGGGTAAAACAGGGCCCCCCAAGTTTGAATTCTCTTGCCACACGGGATGCCACAATCCCGCCAAGCGCACCCAAAGTCCGGTTAAAGTTCAACGGCGGTGAAATGATATCTTTTTGCTTTTCATCCAGATGATTGACTTTCCATCGAAGATGAAAATCAGTGGCACCATAATCAAATTCGATTCCAACGGCACAACCGATATGATTCCTTTGCGGGTCGCCTTTTAAAGGTCTTGGGCTGATCTTTGCATCTTTCAGGGCACCTTTGACAGCTTTGAGAAGAAATATATGCTGGGGCAGGATATCCTCCATCTGATTGGGCGGAATATGAAATTCACCGGGTTGGATGGGCAGGTGATCCAGATAAAACCCAGGTTTTCCCTCCTTTGATTTTGGAAGTTCAGGTGTTAAGCATGTTTCGCCAGACACAAGGCGTTTAAAATCAGACAGTGAATGGCAGTCCTTTACAAGGGTTTCCATACCGATAATGGCGCAGGGAACGGTTTTTAAGATTTCTTTTTCATCATCAAGCGCTTGGCTTGGATTTTTTATAATATGTGTTGTTGCGTTGTTTTTAAATTCTTCAATAAGAAGATGGGCATTGATGCCGCCAAAGCCAAATGCACTGATCCCGGCTTTTCTTGTTGAATGGCGGGCGTCAGGGGTCCAGTCTTCAACAGCGGTTTGAACCGTGACATTACTTTCGGTTAAAAGGCTTTTGGCAGAAGGGGCTGAAAAATTTAGCGATGGTGGCAAAAATTCTTCATTCATTGAAAGAACGGTTTTGATAAATCCTGTTGCACCGGCGGCTGTGAGAAGATGGCCGGTCATTGATTTGACCGATCCGATGGAAAGGTGTTTATCCGGACACTCAAAGGCATCAAGAACTGCATGTATGCTGGAGAGTTCCACCTGATCTCCCACCGGAGTCCCTGAGCCGTGGCATTCCATGTACTGGATGTCTGAAGGCGACCACGCAGCTTGTTGATATGCCTGGATCATGGCCCGAACCTGGCCTTCTTTTGCCGGGCCCACAAGGGTTCCTTCAATATCATTGGATGCTCCGGCGCCTGTGATGACGGCATGGATTTTATCACCAGAGTCGATGGCATCTTGAAGCCGTTTCAACACGACAATGCCAACGCCTTCCCCTACGACAAGCCCGTCCGCAGTTTTATCAAAGGGAGAACATCTGCCCGAGGGCGACAATGCCTGTAATTGTGTAAATCCGATCTGGGTATAAAGAGAATCCGGCCGGGAAACGCCACCGGCTATCATGATATCCGCCTTCTTTAAATGAAGGTGTTCGCAGGCAAGTTTAATGGAATATAAAGAGGATGCACAGGCAGCATCAAGGGTGAAACATCCCCCTTCAAACCCCATGGCCCTTGCAAGAATAGCAGCCGGAAGAGATACAACACCGGCGCTTGAAAAATCCTCTGGCACAGGCCCTTTATATTTTTTATTGCAGATTATCTGCCGGGAAATCAGAGAAGAGGTGTCAGTGGGAAGGGCAATGGCTGCCAGAATAACTCCGGTTCGTTTTTTATCTTCCTTTGTATGAGAACAGTGCAAAAAAGCATCCCTTCCGGCATGCAGAACAAGCTGATGCAAAGGATCGAGTTCAGATAACAGGTCCTTGTCTACAAGAAATCCCTCAGGGTCAAATTGAAAGTGCTCAATGAGTCCGGCTTTATTGGAGATTGCCCTGTCCGGCAGGGTCTGATGCGAGACAAAATCCTTGACAGGCCCTATCCATCGATGATCCGGAACAGTGATAATCGAATCTTTTTTATGGATGATATTATCAAGAAATTGCCGGGTATCCAGCGCTTTGGGGAATACGCCAGACATGCCCACAACCGCTATCTTACCCACTTTTTTCAGCCGGTGGGGTGTTTTAAGATTTTTCATAAGAGTTCATATAAGTTAGAAAGGGCTTGATTTCAAGAAAGCTTTGTAAAATTTGTGTAAAATTCTTACTTCAGGAATAAATAAGAAAAAAGCCCTGTACCACTGATTTTGCTAAAAGCCATACCGTTATAATAACAAAGAAAATAGCCAATGATGTATCAAAAACAGTTTCTTTTCTTTTTTCATTATATCCCAATATCCAGCCCAAAAAGATCCCGGCAAACAATCCGCCGGCATGCCCCCAATTATTAATGTTGGGTATTAGAAAACCGATCAGAACAAGCGTAACCACCCATCCCGAAGTCTGTTTGTACACCAGTTGTCCCCATTGCCCGCCCCTTGATTTTCCGAAATAGAGCGCTGCCCCGATCAGTCCGCAAAGCCCTGATGAAGCGCCAATGGTCAGATAAATATTGCCGAAATAAGATAATAAAAAGCCTGCAATACCTGCCAGCGTATAGATGGAAAACATTCGAAACAGTCCGAATTCTTTCATAATCAGTGGGGCAATAGCTTTCAGGGCCATCATATTAAACAGAATATGAAGCAGCCCGCCGTGAAGCCAGTTGGCGGTAATCAAAGACCCCCATGCGTTAAATTTAACAATGGGCATCCGGCCTGATGCGCCAAGAAAATTTAATACATCCAGGGACGGGGTAAAGGCATAAAAGGGATTAAAGCTCAGAATCATATTTTTGCCACTGTAAATCAGACTGACAATAAACATGATAACATTGGTATAAATCATTGCCTTCAGAACAACAGCAGGTGTGAGAAAGGCATCGAGTTTTTTATAGTATGTCATAATTGTCCGGGGTTATAAGGTGAATCCCACATAAAGTCAATTGGGTAAAGTTAATATGGTTATTTTCAAAAATTATAACTTGAAAATAAACAATAATAGGGTAAAATCAACTTTTGAATTGAAGAATGATGAGGTATTGAGATGAGTTTGTTTTCTATTTTCAGTCTGGCCATAGCATTATTTGTTCTTGGCGTAACACCGGGTCCGGGGATGTTTGCCACGATTTCAAGATCCCTTGCATCTGGATTTGCCCCTTCCCTTGGGGTGATCGCAGGCATTGTTACCGGCGATATTATTTTTTTGGTATTTGCCATTCTGGGGATGTCGGCCATTTCACAGGCCATGGGAAATTTTTTTGTGGTCATCAAGATTGTGGGGGCGGCATACCTGATTTTTCTCGGGTTCAAGATCTGGAGATCTGATCCTGTATTGGCTAAACAGTCTAACGGGAAAAAAGGCATGAAGTATGGCAATTATTTTAGCGGAATTCTTATTACCCTGTCAAATCCCAAAGTGATTCTGTTTTATTGTGGTTTTCTTCCTTCTTTTATGGATTTAACCTCCTTGAGCAGTGTGGATATCTGTATTGCCACCATCACAGTTGCCATTGTTTTATCAAGTGTTCTGATGTTTTATGCGTACCTTGCCAATCGGGCAAGAGTATTTTTTTCCAGTACACGGTCTGTCAGACGATTGAACAGAACGGCAGGCGGGGTGATGATGGCAGCGGGCGTGGCTATAGCAGCAAACTCCTGATCATCGGTTTTCATACTTTGCATTCAACGATATTTAAATACTCTTTTACAGCTCCCATGGTCAGGGTAAATAGTTTGGTGCCGGTTAAAATAGCCATGGCATCATCCTCACACTTACAGGTACTGGCAAAGGCCGGCCCCATAAGATCGGCCGGATTTTGAGCCTTATCGGGGTTGTGCTGCATGATCTCCAGGTAGGTGCTCAGTCGTTGTTTTAAGATGTCAAAATAATCAATGCTTTGACCAGTTGTCGTCTCTGTAAGATTGGATATGTTTTGAGATGTTTCCCTGATAAATTCCCAGAACATTTGGGATAGTGGGCCTTTGTTTTTATCTGTGGTCGGCATGAAAAAAGAAATGGCCCAGCCAACACTTATGATTTTCAAAAGTTGAAGTTCATATTCTATGGTCGGCAGATTTAAATTGTTATTTTCAGGGATGGCCGCTAAAAGTTCTTTCAGATCAGTTCTGTCAATGGCAAAGGTTGCCAGGTTCTGGGCCAGTTTTTGTATGGTAATGGTCTCTTTTTTTTCCGGTTCCATGATTCTTCTATTTTTTATTTAATTCATGTACAAAATAATTCACTTATGTCATAAAATGTTACATCTTAATAACAGCAGAAGCAAAAAGTGTAAACTTAAAATTATGATAAAAATAGAATTGAAGCTGTTTGTAACCTTATCCAAATATCTTCCAAAAGCCGGTGGGTGTCTTGAAATTCCTGAAGAAACCACCGTGGAAAAACTTATCTTGGATGTTGATATTCCTTCAGAGCTTGTGAAATTGATTTTTATTAATGGGAAACGGCAGGATAACAAATATCGATTGAAAAATAATGACAGGGTCGGGCTTTTCCCATCGGTTGGAGGTGGATAGATCATGGGAATCTCAAAATTTGAAGGCCGGTATGATAGAAATTTTAATACGCTTTCCCTTGAGGAACAAAAAATACTGGGGGCATCAAAAGTTGTTGTGATCGGTTTAGGTGGTCTTGGTGGCGGTGTCTGTGAAATGCTGGCAAGGGTTGGGGTCGGTCATTTAACCCTGATTGACGGGGATTCATTTGAAGCCAGTAATTTAAACCGTCAACTCTTGAGTGAAGAACATCTGATAGACGTTCCCAAGGCACAGGCGGCAAAAGACAGGGTAAATGCCATCAACTCCGAGGTCATTGTGAAGCATCTGGTTGAATATGTGGATGAATCCAATCTCCATGAACGGATAAAAAATGCAGATGTGGTGATGGACTGCCTGGATGCTATAGATACAAGATTCATGTTGCAAAAAGCCGCTCAAAAAGCATCCATTCCCATAATATCCGGCGCCATTGCAGGGGTTGCCGGTCAGGTGACAACTATCTTTCCGGGGGATAAGGGATATGAATTGATATATGGGAAAAAAAGAGAGAAACAATCAAAAGGGGTTGAAACAAGGACGGGCAATATTGCGTATTGTGCGCTTTTTGTTGCAGCCCTTCAATCCTCCGAATGCCTGAAAGTTTTGCTGAATCGCGGAGATGTTCTCCGCAATAAATTGCTGATTGCAGAACTATGGACCAATACCTTTGACATCATGGATTTGGTCTGAATTTATCTCGGGAGAGCTCTTTTATGTATACTCAAGCAGCAAAGATTATTAAATCATCCAAACGGTGTGTTGCGTTTACTGGTGCTGGTATTTCCGTGGAAAGCGGTATCCCGCCGTTCAGAGGGGAAAACGGCCTTTGGAATAAATATGACCCCCAGACCTTTGATATCCAGTATTTTTACAGCCATACAAAGCAGTCCTGGGAGGTGATCCGGGAAATTTTTTATGACTTGTTTGGAAAAATAAAACCCAACGCTGCCCATTATGGTCTGGCAGAACTTGAGGCTAACCATATGTTAAGTTCGGTGATTACCCAGAATGTGGATAACCTGCACTATGATGCGGGCAGTAAAAATGTCCATGAATTTCACGGGTCTTTAAAAAATCTTGTCTGCCTTAACTGTAGGGCAAAATACAAGATTTTTCAAATTGATCTGAATGTTCTGCCC
>Ga0190329_1000174_pt1 | contig 18793 bp, 24 predicted proteins | sample 48720423_MG_FD_161655 | JGI IMG/M metagenome (GOLD analysis project Ga0190329, IMG submission 161655) | Hydrothermal vent sediment bacterial communities from Southern Trench, Guaymas Basin, Mexico - 4872-04-2-3_MG | ecosystem: Environmental > Aquatic > Marine > Hydrothermal vents > Sediment ... | reverse complement strand
CCTTCATGATGAGACGCATCTTTATGGATGCACCTTTGAAATATGAGGCATAATGGCCATCTATGGTGTCGTTATTACATGGTATGCTTATAGTGGTTTCGGCCTTGGGGAGTATATTTGATTCCGAAAGGCCCCGTGACATAGTTATAGGTGTCCATTCTATAGGCTTACCTTCATATGACTGGCCTTCAAAAGTATAATTTTTTGTTGACCAGTAATAATCAATTGTACCCGTATTGCCAACATCAACCTCAATAAGCCATGTTCTTTCTTTTACAGCCGCATCAAGAATGTTGGATTGTATTTGAGTTAAACCTGTTCTCATGATTAATCTGGTTTTCTTCCAATTACTTTAAGGTTTAATGTAGCAACACCGTATATAGGAGGATTAAGCTTAAATTTTTTCAGGTTACTCCTGAACTTAACTACATAGGTATGGCCATCTGTAGGATGTTGCCAATAAATGCTCTTGGCTGTACCACAGGCTTTATCAGGATCATGATATATATCAAAGATAGTGCCAACCTCATCCTCTGTTATCGCCGTCCATTGAAGCTGGACATAAAATATTGTTTTTGTGGATAAAATAACAGCTTCCTCAGAGTCGTCGTCAGCCTCATGTATTTCTATGTTTTTCGCCCCATCTTCATATATCGTGCCTTGGGGAGTTACGCTCAAGGTAATAGTGGGCGAATCAGGGGTTTTGTCTTCCAGATAATCATACATCTCAAAAGCTGCCATTTTTTAACCTCCTAATCTCACCCTTTCATCAATAGACTCTGTTAATTCTGGATTTGTGCCTATTTCCTGAGCTACTATGGTGGCTACTCCGTCAGGATTTATGGTTAATTCTCCTGTGATTTGTATATTCCTGGCTTCTGATACCCATGGGATATTTTCAACCCGTGCTTTTTCGGCCTCTATAAGGGAAGGATAATTTGTATCGGTAGCTTGTGCTTGTGGCCAATAAGAACCGGTCATATAAGAAGCATAGGCGCTGAACTTGGCTGGATCGGCCAATGCTTCAGTAAAGTATTTTTCTTTTAATGTTTCCAGACCTGCTAAGCTCATAACGGGGGCTAAAGATGTTTCTAGCTCTCGCAGATAAGATTCTACAGGTCCAAGAATAGCTGATGTATTCTCTTCCAGAGCTTCGGTATTAACTCCCAATGCCTCATATATCTGATTAAGTGCGTCATGAAACGCATCCCATACAGGTTGCATATCTTCGATTATTGGCGCAAGATTATCCATTGCTTCGGTGAATTGACTGGTGACATAGTCAATGGCCGTCTCTTCTGCTGATGGTGGATGATATGGAGTATTAGGGCCATAAGGACCTACCCATGCAATACTAGGATTGTAAATACTGGTATCCAGCCCCTGTGCTTCCAAGAAGCCTATAAAATCACCACTTATAGCCTTTTGAATATACTCTTCAACTGTTGCAAAAGAGGGCATTAACATATCAGTAAATTTGCTTACAAATTGCGCTCCAAGCATTTCAGAAAATGATGATTTTATGCTATTTGCCAAGCTTGCTTTAAGTGATTCTTTAAAGGATAAAAATCCCTCTGTCTGAGGCACTTCCATAAAGGCCCCGCTTATAGTTTGGATTAGACTGTCCTGGAATGGAATAAGTTTTTCTTGAAGTTGGTCTACGAGAGATACCCACTCTTCACCCGTGGCATCTATAATTTTATCAATTATTTCTATTGCTGTATCACCTATGTCCCGCATTAATTCCACTTCCGGATCTTCAAGCTTGTCCGAAAAATAAGAAAGGATGCTTTGTCCTATTACCTCTTTTAATTGTTCGATGCTTATACCTGAACTGGCTACTTCATTAAATGAAAGAGGAATGTCTCCTGGCCAAGTATAATAATAATGAGCCCAATTTTGTACATTTGGAAATTCCATCCCGCCAGTATGGGATATCCATTTAATCCCAACATAAGATGACATTGAATCCATCATCATTTCCCAAACAGTTTTTACATCTTCGCTAAATTTTTCGGGCATGATTTTAGAATAGGAAATAAGATTATTCATTATATTTAACATAGCCTCTTTGCCTTTAAGATCTTCCTGAGAAATATTAGCAATTTCTCCACCAAACCCTATTTGATAATCACTTGTTACCCCGAACACATTATTAAGTCTAGCAAAAAACTCTGTTTGAGATTCAAGGGCCTTTTTATATTCCCATATTAATTTATTCCCCTCTTCAGCGCTTATATCCTCCCAAGAAGAAGATATAAGCTCTACATGATCACCAATAACTTTCCAAAGAGTGTGAATCTTGGGTTCAATTTCCTTTTTGGCATCATCAGGGGTAAAAAGCCCGGCAATCCCACCAATTACACCACCAATCGCAGTACCAATTCCAGGTGCCCACATACTACCTATCATAGCCCCTTGTAAGGCCCCTGATACAGGGGTTAATGTACGTTGTTTATATTGGTCATACATACTGTATGCCATTGCCGCCGTGGCTATATATTTTGCTGTATTACTATCTTCACCAAAATACAATGATGACCTATAACTACCTTCAGGTAATTCACCTGTATAATCAGAAGGATAAACAACACCCCTGCCCATAGCCTGGTCAATTATAGGTTGAAAGAGTTTTTTCTTGACAATTTCGGCTACAGTATCGGCCATAATTCTTTTAATGCTGTCACCAAGCTTCTCAAAGTTCAGCTTGCCTTCATAAAGAATATCAGCAAAGGCATTAGCGAAGGCGTTCGCCATGCTGTCAGCAGCCTTATCCCACATTTGGGTGAAGTCTTCTGTTTGTTTTTCTTCTGTTTGTTTTTTTGGTAATTTGGATGGATCTGGTAATGGACCAAAAAAATCACCTTCCCATTTCTTTATTTCCTGTTGAAGTTTAAAATATTCATCTATTTCATTTGTATATTCCTTTAAAGCATTAGAATATTCATGAGTAGCCTGAGCTGCTTGTTTGGGATCTGCACCAAATATTTTTTCGGGAATAGGGGTTACATTTTTTCTTAATAAAAGTTGGATTTCATTGTATTGTGATTGTAAATTTCTTAAATCTTCATTTAACCTTTTTAATTTAGTTTCCTCTTCTGTTGGTATTTCCCACCAATGAGCAGCGCCTTTTTCTATTATTGGCTTTCTTAATTCTTCCCTTTTTCTATTTACTTCATCTATTAATCTACCAAGAGCTTCTAATCTATTCTCAAGAACTATTTTGGTAGTCCATTCCGCAAATTCGCCCCATTCCTTTTTTATCTTTTTTATTGCTTCTAATTCCTTATCCCAATTATAACCAGCAATACCACCCATTGCAGCACCAATCGCACCACCTAGAGGGCTTAAAAAAGAACCAGCACCACCCATTAATGAAGCGCCAATTATAGCCTTAATCATCTTATTTACTTGATTAAATATTTCTTTAATCTTACGAGCGAAAGGCTCAATAGATGCCGGTAACATTTCTTTAATAAAAAAGGCTAGATCTTCAAACTTTTCAACAATATTAGCTATTTGTATGATAACAATCTTAGCGACCTTAACAGCCCATTCGTCAAGCTTGCCGGATTCTTTCAGTTTATCAAGTTCCCTATTCCACCCTTGGAGCTTATCAATAACCTCGGACAATATCCCTGTCTGTATAACCATGGCATTAAGGAAATCACCAGCGTAACGTTTAGTTTCCTTAATATTCCCTCCAAGTATCTTCCATGCACCATAGCTATTTTTAAGGGTATATATTTGTCCTCCAAACTGCTTTTCAATTGCTTCAAGCATCCCTTCAAACCCATGCAATTTAAAAGTATCGTCATCAACAGCAACACCTAAACGACGAAGTTCTCCAGTCATCCCTATAGATGCACGGCCTATGATCCTGGCCGCCTGCTCCATTGTACGCCCACCAAATACAGCAATATTAGCCATAGCTTCAGTTACACGGGGAAGCATATCGGCTGAAATCTCACCGAAACTTATCATCATTTTTTGGCCTTGAATAATCGCTGCTTCGGTCTCACCCGTAAGTTCCCTAACCCCTTGAGCCATATTCAAGGCATTTTGATAAAATTCCTTGGAATATCGACCAGTAGATATCATGGTAGCACGTAGCTGCTCTTCGGCCATTGATTGAGCGCGAGATAAATCCATCCATGATTTAGCCGCTCTTTCAACTTCTCTTATTCCGAGCACACCAATAGCGCCTAAAAGAGCGCCTTTTACAAGACGGGCGGTTGATGAAAGAGTATGAAGGGATTTATTAATATTGTCGATATGGCCTTTAACGCCTTTTAGTTTTATATTGCCTTTATCATCGACAATAATATTAATTCTCATTACGGCCATGGCAATATACCTATTTTTTAGATGGATGTTCTATGGCATAAATTTCTTTATAAGCATCTATCATTATGGTGCATTTTTTTAAAATCTCGGGCTGTTTATCTTTTGGTATCATATATGTATCCATCACTGTTTTTACAGCCTCAATCCTGAATCCTCCCATGCCATTAGGTAACCATGGAAGAATTTCCTTAAAGAAAAAAGAGACAAATTTGTAATTTGCCCTGGAAAGTTTCGGGACTACCCCGTTTTTACTTCCAGGGCATCTATCTACAAGGGCAATTCCTGGGCACTTGGATTGCAATCCTCTTTCCTGATACCATTTACAAGTTTCGCAAGTAGGTTTACCTTTGGTGGTCCAAAACCAAAGTGCCCATTCCCTTAGTTTTTTTCCTCCTCCTCCTTAGCTAAGTATAAAGCCCCTGATTTACTAAGAACAAAGGCGGGTATACCTGTTTTCCAAATGTGCTCAAAATCGAAAATAAGAGATTTGTTCTTCTCTGTAAATTTAATCTCTTTGCCGTTTTTATCAACCAGGTCCTTGGCACCGATCCAGGCATATATAAAAGCCTTTTTCTGCTCTGCCTTTGATAACACCATTTCAACACCATCTTGATTATCAATTTTCCTGACAATCATATTAGCCATAGATTCAGGATATGGCCTGATTGTTAAAATGGCTTGAGGTTCACCTTCTTTGGCATCTTCAGGGAATTTATACTCTTTTTCCTGTGTGTCTTCCAGATCAAAATCAATTTGAAACATATCAATCCTTTCTGGCTACGAATTAGCCATTATAGTTGAAACAATACCTTCGCTTGTAAAATTGATATTGCTTTTTACAAGATCAGCTTTTGGGGCGTCTATACCCCAACTGTTAATTATTGCCCATAGGTTTATATGTGTACCTGTCTGGTCTCTATCGGGGTCATATACAAATAATTGAAGTAAAACGAAGCTTTGTGTTCCGGAAGCGGCATTATTTAACGCTTCAAACAGGTTGTGATTAGCGATAAACATCTTGTTTATAGATCCGGTAGCTCCTGCCATACCGACATAAAACTCTTTCCAGTCTGTTCCCATATATGAGCCATCAACAATATCTATTGTCGGATTAAGAGTCCAGTCCTGAATAAAGCCTAATTCCTGAAGACCAGATTCCAATATATATCCATTATCACCAGTTACAGTGACAGATGTTGGGTTACTGGCAAATGTGGCCTTGCCTGTTGTATAATCAACAGTTTCCAGCGTGGCCCCACCAGAGTCAGTCCAAGTTGGCCTGTCGTTGGGATTCAGTAGACGTCTTAACGTACTGGTAATCTGCGCTTCATTATCAACGATTGTTGTTGGTTCGCTATATAAATGGCCTACACTCCATTGATCACCAACTGTATGGCCTGTTGTAGCAGCAAAGGTAAAAGCTACCGTTCCGTTAATGCCTGTATATGTTTGCTCTGATCCGGTAATAGCATATCCCACACCTGTATTATCATCCCACGTACCGCCGTTTTCTCTGATTTTAAAGGTATCTGGCGCCCCTGTGCTGAATATGGCAATTTCAAAATGAGCACTGGCTGTAGCTGCACTATAACTACCCCATGTTAAATCATTAAGACCAGACCCCTTAAACCCATTAGGGCGTAGCCAAAAAATATTGCCATTTTTCCCATGTATGGGAGTTGTACTAAAAGCCATAATTCAACTCCTATTAAGAGGCTGTGAGGCTTAATTCACCAGTACCTTGTACATTTACAGTAAAACTAACTTTATCAGCTACACGCGCATCAAAGGAAACACCTGTAATAAAATTATCACCAGTTAAATAATCACCCGTATCTTCCAATTGAAAATATAAAGCGCTTGATCCTGTAAGCTTTGTTCCGGGTGTACTGGTTATCAGGTTAGTGTATACAGTATATTGAACGCTATCACCTAAAACTAACGATCCACTAAAAGACGCTGTCCATCCCGCCTGGCCTGCAAGAAGCTCTTTCCATGACTGGCCCTGCCTGGAAGCATCAACAGTGTCCAAGGTAACGTTAACACTCCAACCATCAGTATAATCCATAAGGGTGCCTGCTCCTGGCGTTCCATAAGCAGTTCTACATATTTTCCCGTGAATAGGTACGGTATTACCTGCCATTTACTATTCCTCCATCTTTTAAAGGGCAATAAAAAAGGCGGATGATAAGAGGGTAGGCTCCTACCAGCCGCCTTTTTATTCTTACGTTGTTTTCAGGGAGCGACCCTGAAAAACAAGCCCTTTGTTTTGGTTATGTCTTACACTATTTTGTTTTCTTTTTTGTTTTTCCCTTTCTATTAGTGGCCCGATCGGGAAGTTGTGTAAAGCTGTAAACTACCTTGCCTCCCAGGTCCAGAATGTCTATGGCTGCATAAGGGCATTTTACGCAGTAAGCATGACTAATTCTTTTCCTGTTATCGGGGCACTTACTGGCTGTACATTTAAGATCATGTTGTCCTTTTGCTGGTTTTAAATCTTTCATGTCACCTTCCTTATTCAAAAGGATCATCGCCTTGGTAGAGGTCTTTTATAAAAGATATCTCCATAAAAGCCCTAAAAAATGGAAAGTATTCGATTGCTTCATAATCTATTTTAATTTCATCTATGCGAAGATTTTCAAGGTCTGAATTGGCACCAACATCAACATTTTGTATACAATTTTCAATCAGTTTCCTGAACTCTTCAATGTTGTTTATTCCGGTATACTTGGTGATAATCACATCATCAATAGTCTCAGTTGTTTTATTTTCATCATAAATTTCACAAATAACGCCCATAGTATGAGGTATTGATTCCAGTTCCCATCCAACCTGTTTATTTACAGGTATAAGATGTATGGCAGGCATTTCTGTTTTACCTGGGGGTCTGCGTGTATCAACCCCGTTAAATATCCTGTGCGCCTGACTATAATTATTCAGACACCACATTTTTATATCTTTATCAAGTGCTATGCTGTTTGTATACTCATCAAGAATTGTAAGGATATTCATTTATATCCATTCACCTCTTGCCTTTCTTTCAAAATTATCTTCAATATTCTTAAGCGCTATTTTCTGGTATTTATTCCAGAATGGACCTATGATCGGCCTTGGTGGCAGTTTAAATACCCTTGTTTCTTTTCTTAGTGCGTATCTTCTTGGCTTTCTTTCGACTGATTTATGTAATAAATAATCACGAACCGCTTCCTGGCCTGTTAATACCCTGCCTTGCCAAGGTGAGAAATATTTAAACCTCTTATCTATAAAAACACCGCCATCTTGCTGCATCCTGGCAATTCTCTTCCATGATGCAGATATTTCGGGGGCGCCAAGACCAATACCAATATGAATTTCATGCTTAGGATCTTTTATATATTTTGAATTTTTAACAACTTCATATCGTATTGGTTTATATAATGTATATAAAGGCGGTTTATTGCGATAATACTTCTTGCGCGATCTCCTGGCTAATTCAGTAATAGGCTTGAATTTTTGACCACCAGGGGCACCTTGCTTAATCTCTTCCCTTAATACATCCCTTAACCTATAAGCCTCTATTTTAGCCGCATCTTTAGCGGCCTTATAAAGCCTGTTTGTTTCGGCTGTAAGCTGTCTGTCAAACTGTTTTAAATTGGTTATTACCGCCTTAATCATGGGTTTAAATCCGGTCTTAAATCGTCCCTCAACGCTAATTTATGACTAGTCTGATCACTTGCTAAAACATTAATAACAGTCCATTCTTCACTGTTACCACCAGGTCCTGTGGTTGAAATTTTATCTAAATACCCTGGGGTTGGTGCTTCAGATACCAATACATACCCGACGGCATGATAAGCTATGCCGTCCGACCGCTCATTATCCAGCATAATATTCCTGTCAATCCTTATGGTGATTATACTTGCTGTGCCTCCATCAGGTGTATATGTACCGGTTTCACCAAAAAGGTCATTAAGCTGGCTTTCAGCAGCATTAAATATACTTGTAACTGTTGATGAGGGGGGCATTATATCCCCCCTCTCTCTTGTATGCTAAACATCGTCATTGTCGTGATTAATCAAAAGTACACATGGCGGCAAACTCAGGGTATCCATAACCAACGTTCCGCAAAGCTTTGATACCGAAGTGCCATACATCATTTTCAAATTCAAGCTCTGACCCTTCGGCCACGGCAGACATCTGAATACCAAGCTCCTCCTGTCTGATAAAAGGCTTTACATCGGTATCAGTTCTAAAAATATAAAAACCATTAAAACTGGTTAACCGAGGCACAAAACTTACGGAAAAATCGATCTCATCCTGGGTTGCTAAAGGATTGCTTACGGTATTTCCTGAAGCATCAAGGATTTTGTCATTAGCCACCGCCTGAGCTGCGGCAGTCCACTGTTGCGCATTGGGACAAAGAATATGCCATTTGGTGGCATCTTCATTTATTAATTCACCTTGATCGTCCTTAATATTCTCCATTAAATACGCCACTACGCTGAATATAGCAGTGCTGTATTCTTGTGGTGTGGGTGCAGCCGGGGCGGAAATATTAAGATCAGAAACTTCCGTGGATGTGAGTTTATTCTTCCAGGTTCCGGAATCCCCCACCGAATGAGATGTAGAGAAAAACGGAGATCCGGTATAGCTATTACCGTAGGTAGTGCCATCGCCTGCATCAATATACAGACTCAATAACTTGGCCCAATGAGATAAAGCTCTTCTGGCCTGTTCGTTGATTCTTACCTGGATCTGTCCAGTTTTATCCCGTCGGGCTTCATCAACATCAATTTCCAAAGTGCTTTCATACTTGACATTACGGATACTTAATCCGTTCTCTCTCAGCCCTTTGGCATGACGTCCACCGATCCACTCTCTCATCTGCGGTACTTGTCCCAAGAATTTATAAGTCTCTATCTCCTGGTTACTGTCAAAATACATAGAAACTTGACCAACCCAATCAGAGCCGGTAAGCTGTGAAAGGGTGTGGTAAAAGCTCCCGATAATGCCCTTGCTTCCAATGCCTGAAGCTCCCATATTGGAATCCTCCTGTAATTATTTGCTTATGTTAAGATATTTTTTCTAACGCGTCTTTCAGATTATTTATCTGAGCCGTCAAACTGGCAAAATTGTTATTAAGGATAGTTTGGTCAAATGATCCGGTAACATCATTTATAGTTGTCCCGGCTGTTCCAGTGGTGGAATCAGTTAAGGTTACAGCATCAGATGTTGATTGTGCTTTAAATTTAACAATACAGGTGGTACTGGATACATATCTATGAATGACACCTACTTTACTATTTGATCCCTCGGTCAGGGTTAAAGTCCCATCATCGGAAGCGTAAACGGCCTTACCAACATCAGCTACGCCGGTTACACCGGTTACAGGCATAGATATTAGGCCTTCATGATATACCTGGACATTTATGTCACCATCTGAGCCAGATGAATTATCAGCTTGCCTATAAGCAAAGCCCTGAAATTCATCACCAGCCACCAACCCCCGGGCATAACCGGAAGAGAGGCCAACCATCGCTCCCTCATAAATAGTGGTACTAGCCTTAACAGGCAGATCGTTAAAATCTCCAAGTTCATAACTTCTTGGGGTATCAGCACTTAATGCCATAGTTATTATCTCCTTCTATTTTTGTTAAAGGCATTCCGTTTTTGTTTTTTAACTGTACGCTGAATGCCTTTTTTATCATTCTTCTCTTTTATCTCAGGCTGTTTTTCTGTATCTGCGATTCCGTTATCATTTTGATCTTTTTGCAGTATAATTATGCTGTCCTTATCCCTTCCCCAATAATGAGGGATACCTTTAAACTTCCTGAGATATTCGGCCTTGGTTAACTTCATAATGACCCTTTCTTATTTAATGCTATGTATTTTGGTTAACCCTTTTTCCTGTGCTTCAAGAAAAGCAATATAAGACGGCAGGCCACCAAGCTTAAACTCTTCCCTTAATTCAGGGTTTTGATTCCATTCCTGCTCAGCTCTCTTTTCAACCGGTAAATTGGAATTAACCGAAGCCTTATCCTCTTTTATAGGGGTAACAGGCTCTACACGATCCTGATCTGACTGAAGCTGTGCAAGTCTTTCCTGTTTCAGTTTGTCTTCAGCCTGTTCCCTGGCCTCCGCCTCCGCTTTCTGAGCCATCAAAAAGCCCTTCATAGCTTCCTGAACACTCATCCCTTTAGTTATATACTCCTCCGCTAATTCCTCTTGTCCTTTAGGGCATATCTCTCGAATTTCAGTAATTCGCTCCCGCTCCTTTTCCATGCCGGCACTTAAGCCTTCCTCATATCCTGCCTCTTTACCGGCCTGATAACCTTCATCAAAACCGGCCTTTTTTGCCTCTTCCTGCAAAGCAGCAACTAATTGCGGATGCTCTGCTCTCAAATCTGCCAATTCCATAGTTTTTTTCCTCCTTTGTACCTTAGCCCTGCTAAGGGCAAGATCAAAATTACCGATCTCATCAACCAGACCAATATCCAAAGCCTGTTGACCTATAAAAATCTTTCCTTCAGCCATAGCCAAAACATCATCAACGCTTACACCTCTATTTCTGGCTACGGCATCAACAAAAAGAGAATAATAATAATCAAGCTTTTCCTGGATATATTCTCTTCCTTCTTTGGTAAGTGGTTCAGCAGAATTGCTAAGACCTTTATATTTACCCGCTGTTAATACAGTCTTAACAATGCCTTCATTTTTGTCTTTAACAGAATAATCAATATGAATAGACACAACACCAATAGAACCGACCAAGGAAGTATCATAAGCAATGACCTTATCCGCTGCTGAACCTATAAGATATGCCGCCGATGTCATAGAGCCGTCAGCATAAGCTATTATTGGTTTTTTACCACGGGCGTTATATATAAAGTCAGATGCTTCAAAACATCCGAAAGCAGATCCACCCGGGGAGTCAATCCTAAGTAAGATTCCCTTGACTTTGCTATCATCAAGAGCGGCCTGAATCTTCTTTTGAAGGATCTCGGTTGATGTCCCTCCGGATAAGGCCATTAATAAATTCATTCTCTTAGCCAGAGTGCCGAAGACAGGTATGACGGCAATGCCATTTTCGGTTACATCCAGGGCATAGCCATTGCTTGAGTTTCTTGACTTAAGTTCCGTCTCCCATTTTTCCTCTATTTTTTCCGGTATTACATTGAGTTTAATATCCTGGTTTTCTCTGCTGAATATAACAGCCTGTATCTCTTCAAGCTTTTCTGGTAAGATAGCCCATGGCGTGTTGTATAAATAATCATTAATATGAGGATATTTTTTATTCATTGTTTTCACCATTACTTTCATTTTCTTTATCAGAATCAGGGATATCCTGATCCTGTGAATCATCAATAACGTTGTTATCTGTTTTTATGGATACGCCATATTGATTTTCAAGACTAGACATATAGGCCAGTTCTTTGGCTCTTTGTTTTAAAACATCCTTCCACCACAGGCCCCGCTCTGCGCAAAGATCATCAAGGTTTTTTGATTTATTTATATATGCTTGCTGATCTGCTTTTTCAGCCTTTAGTGGATCTACATCATTTTGAGGTGGGGCTAGCCATTTAGCCCTGGTGTAGGCATACATATTTTCATAGAAGTGCCTCATTGATTTAACTTTTATATAATCTCTTAAAGCACATTCCTCTAAGAACAACGACCTAACAACATTACAAAATTTTGATATAAGAATTTTTCTGTCAGCTTCATCAAATTTATACGATTGAAGGTTTGACATCCTGGACGCGGAATATGACGCTTCCCATTTTTTGATGATTTTTTCATAGCCACGGCCTGTGGACATGCCGATCTCTTCAATTGTAGAATGATCCATATCCACATAGTGAGGCCCTGGCCTGTCTGTTTTAATTACTTGTGGCTCTTCTCCAGGGGCACCGGATAAAATAGTGCCACCGTCCACTTCCTGGACAGGATCGCGAATTGCTTCCCCTGTTTCGGGATCTTTTGTAAGTAATCCATTCTTCAAAAATATTGTGAACATATTGGCTACCACTGAACCAACAAGAGCACTATCCTTATAATCATGCCTGTCTCGTAGGGTTTTCATGATGGATGTAAGGGATGATTCCGACCTGTACTCAGATATGTTTCTAACCGTATAACAGGCTATAATATTAGGCGTCTCAACCGTTACGCCTTCAATAACTTTCCTGTTATAGGCGGGTATTTTATAAAAATTATCTGATACATCGGGTGTACCTGTATAATCCGAATCGTCTTTTTTGATCCAGTAATATAAAGGCGCACCATTGCTATCAACCTCAACACCATCAAAAATATTGTCTTCAGATTTTTTATCTTGAGGGGTTTTAAGACGATGAGCGGCTATAGGTAAAAGAGATAATGAAAACGGCCTTAATGCTGATTCCTTTTGCCATACCACTTGGAAAAGAGCTATTCCTTCCAGTTTCCAGGAAAAAACAGCCCATAGCATCATTTCATCTATGTCCATCCGGCGGCTGGCATCACAAAATTTTAATGGAGATTTTCCCCAAATCTCCCACCAGTCTTTTGTTGCTTGCTGGTATTCATCTTCCCAATCATCATCAAACCCGAGTTGGTCAGTCATGGGCATAGCCACAGGCATTAAGCCGGTACCCGCTATCTCAACATTATATGTTTCTAGTAATCCATGAGAAGCCGCATCGTTAACATACAAATCCCACGCTCTGTCACAAATAGTTTCTCTTTGATCTTCAGCCGTATACGATGTTACAGGCGTGCTTGTCCAGTTTTCCAGGGTACCCCAATTTTTTGCGCCATCTCTATTTACATGGCGCATAGATAACCCTGTTATACCTTTTCTGCGGGTTGTTTTTAATTTTTTAGCTATATTACGGGCATGCTTTTTTTTGTAGTCAAGATATTGTTTTTGTTTATTTATTATCAATTTTATACTATCAAACATTATCTTGACCTCCTGGGTACACCACGTCTATAAACTGGAGTATCATAGCCAGCAGCTTCGGCAGCCGCTAATGGTTCAAGCCTTTTCCTTTCTGCTAACAGATCCTTTAATAATGCTTGCTGTACTGTAGCTTCACCACGTTTAATATATTGTCCGGCGGCCAAGATATTGGTTATGGCGGTGTTTACTTCTGTAAGTTGTTCTGTGTAGGTAGACATTATTTATCAATACCTTTATCTTTTAATTTGATTGTTTTGTTCTTGCCACAATAAGGACAATAAACTATTTCAGGTGGGGAGTTTTCATAAAAAAACGTATGTACCCATCCACAACCACAACATTTAACCGTCAGGGAATTAATGATTACCATCTCATCTTTTGACATATAATTACCCTTACGTTTTGATAATTAAAATCTATCAAACAGCATATAAACCGGAATAAAAACAATCTAAAATCATCAGACAAAAACCGCTTCATAGCCGATTTATGATGCTCTTGATTGTTTAGGTCTTTTAATGCCTGAATGAACACTGAGGCCATTAATTTTTTGATACGATAGATTAGTTCCATCCTGGATGGATTATATAACGGGATTTTTAAGAAAAACTGCTTTAGATCGAAAATAGGGTGGTTTCAAGCGAATTCATATCGCTTTAGTTCTTGACATGGTTTTTAAGATGATGAAATTTTGGTTAAAAACAGATTTTGGTGTGTTAAATAATGGAAGGTGGGCGAGGCACGGCAAACCTCGCCCGTAGTGAAAGGTTATGTAAGGAGAAAGATGCTGTAGAAGGGCACCAGCATCACTTTAATTCTAATAGTTTTTGTGTAGGAAATCAACTCTCATAGAAAGGGATTTTGCAATTTTCACGTCTCCATCGGTGATAATTCATTTTATCTCTGTGATAAGCTATCATTTTACCAGTAATTTTTGCCATCGCATTAGCATCTTTGTAACTCATAGTCCCCCTGTCTATTCCACGACATGTTTTGGTTAGTAAAACAATAAATTCCTGTGAAGTCATTTCATCTGTAATCTTATGATTTTCATGATTCGTGCTATCTTGACCTTCTTTGGACTTCTGGTCTGCAAACAAGGGTATCATGTTGATCTCCTTTCTTTGTTAAATTTGTTTCTTATTACCCTCTTTAAAAATAGCCAATGTCTTACCATTTCCATATGTTTTTTATAATATTTGTCTTTTTTGAATTCTTCAAATTCATCCTTGGTCATACATAAACATCCAGACCTCAGATAAGCGTCGGGAGCTCTCTTTACATATTCTTTGTGTTGTTTCTTGGTGCAATCTTTACAGCATGAATTATATCCATTAAGTGTTGAATTATCCTTGGAAAACTTTTCAATCTTTAACACTCTCCCGCATTCAGAACATTTCTTTGTAGTTGGCGTTGTTTTGGGTAGTTTCTTTATTTTGGCTCTATACTTCTCACAACAGTCTTTACACCAACCTTGACGACCATCAAGCCTTTTGGAATCTTTATAAAAAGATTCAAGGGGCTTCTCTTTTTTACATTTATTGCAAATCTTTTTGTTGTTTTTTATTTTTTCTTTAGCTTTTAATCTATTTTTTTTTATTTGTTCTCTTAGGTTTTCTTCCCATAAACACCCACATGACTTTGTACTGCCATTCTTTAAAGTATAACCCCTAACAACTGTTTCTTTACCACATTCGCACTTACATAACCAAAGATACTTTCCCAGTTTATCCCTTCCAGCTCGCCGTATAACCGTTAACCTACCAAACTTTTGACCGGTTAGATCTATAACCTTGCTCATAACCTTTCACTCCGTAATTAATTATATGCCGTGTTAAAACTTAAATAATTCTTTGCCGTGTTTATCCAAAACAATCAAATCTTTACCATTTTATATAACGATAGCGATTAGCCGTGATAATCAAACTAAAATTATTGTTTATCCTTGCTGGCCTGACGAATTAGGCATTTGCTGGATTGGCTGATCAGGTGTTTCTGCATACATAGCAATAACTTTTTTGGATAACTCATCAGCCAATCTTTCAGCAATACCATAATTTCGATTTTTAATATGATCTTCAATAGTCATAACTTTGGATAGGATATACCCTAGATTGTCTTTATGTTTATTAATAATCATAATTGACACTAATTATATTAGGTTGGTTATGTATAACAATTACATATAAATCTACCGTCTATCATCGGGCGCCCACATTTATCACAATATATAGCGAATGTCGGGTATTTATCAGGATTGGCTGGATTATCTCCCAATTTGGTTTACGCCCCAATTTTGTCTTATACGGTATTTTATTAATACTATAGACGTATATTATTGTCAAGGGACTTTTTAACTTTTTTATAACTATATTCATCAAGCCAATTAGATATATGCTTTCTATTAGCTAAAAATTTGGTTCCTGTTTTATCTGTTTCTTTCCAGACCGGCAACCCTTCTTTTTCTATCCATTCTTTTGCTTTTTCTTTTGAGACGCCTAAATAATCGGCTATCTCCTTCAACCCCCTTAAAATCAGGGTTTGTTCTTTGATCATCTCAGTCGGCTCCTTAATCTGTTAAGTTTTGTACTGATTGAACTTCTTTGATTTTTAAATGCCTTTTTATAATTTTTAGGTCTATCATTACCCTTCTTTTCTTTTTGAGAAAAATTAATATTTCTTTGTGCTGCTAATGAGACATTTTTTATTGATTGCCCTTGGATCTCTTCCAGCATTGCCAAGGCATATTTTGTTGCATCCCTGTAATCTATACGCCTTGAATTGGCCTTTTTCTGCCATGACCATTTACCTTTATCATTTTGTACAAACACTTCTCCTGTTAGATGATTCATGAAATTACGGTCAGTATCTTTATGAAGTCTAAATCTTTTATTTTTGATTAAATCACTTATGAAATGGCTGAAATAAGAAGTGTCAACAAACTGAATGGGATAAATATCATTAATTTTCACCTTACCAGGTTTAATAGGTGTTTGCATGGGGAATGATGAGCCTTTTATACCCCATACACCACCTGGAAGTTTATTACTATGTGCTTCAAGAAATTTATATGATTCCTGGGTTAATGAATCATTCGATCCATGTTCGCGGCCACCACCCGTATCCATAGCGCATCGCCAAATAGGAATTGTGGCGACTGAGGCCCCTTCTCTCTTAAATTTCATATTTAGGAAATCAGATACACCTGAGTAATCAGTGGCCTCATAGTCTGTATGGCCTGTTTTTGGTATTTCTCTATACCATATCAGCCACACTTTTTCTTTGTTGTATTCCATCCTGTTAACCGCCAAAACAACAGCATAGACACGATTATTTTGATTATCTATGCCGGCCACCAAGGCAACCGCATCAATAGGTACAATACCCTCTTCTCTGTCTTTATCAATCAGATCAAGTAACTCCGTGGCCCTGTGAGCCTTTACTTTTGGCTTAGCAACTTCACACCACCAATCTTTTAAAAAGACTTTTTCTTTTTCAAAATCACCAGATACAGATATCGCTTTTTCTGCAATATCAGCAAATTGAACCCAAGGCGAATAAGAAGTATAAAGATCAGTCCATCCGATTGATGATGGTTTATGTTTCTTGCAGTATTCCAGCCATATATATGATCCTTTTTTTATGTAATCATCAAGATCAATATCAGGCATTGGCCGCCAAACATATTTATCAGGCTCTTCGTTATCCTGTGGATCATTTTCTTGTTTGGGGACATCTACCTGTATATAACCTGGCAGCCAATCACCTCTTTCATTAAGTATTGGTCTTTCTTTGTCTGTTATGTGATTACCACAAGAATCACATAAAAAATAAGCTGTTTCACGGGCTTTTTTTATTCTGTCAAGATGTCCTTCACCTAAATCTTCATAATAAAACATATCACGTGATAAAGACAACCATTCATCGCAAAAGGGACATTTTACGTGCCATTTAAATACAACCTGGGACATGGCGAGCCTTTTATCAAGAGTACCGCCTACAAAAACCCTGGATGATGACATAAATACTTTTCTAACAGGCCAATACCCTTTACATCTCTCTTCATATGCTGAAACAACATCCCCCTCGGCAGCAGCCTTACCACCAAAACCAGGGTAAGCCTCTATTTCATCAAGAAACAGGTTACATATTTGTTTTTGTTTAGTTTCCGATAAGGTGCCGGCAGATAATACAAATAGAGTCATACCGGGAAAAATCATACGTTTTTTCTTGAATAAGTCCTTATCCTGGGGAATTTGTTCGGCTGTAGCAGGGCATTCTTTTATCAAAGGCTGAAGTCTGGTTTCGGATACATTTTTATCTTCCTCACCAGATGAATAGACTATAGCTGTTGGCCTGGGGCGTTCGGCTATTGTAAACAAAATCGGTATATAAAGGTGTGCCTGGGTTTTACCAAGCTGGGTTGCGGCACACATTACCGACTGCCTGACATAAGATAGTAAAAAAGCTTCCATGGGGCCACGGTTATATGGCGTCCGGGCTGTCACCCAAGGCCCGGCCTCTCTGTTCGGCCCTCTTGGTAAAATTACCTCTCTGTCAGCCCATTCGGCCAAGCTATCAACTTCTGAAACATGAAAGCTCTTTCTTAACCACCTTGGCCATTCAGCTTTTTTTATTTCATTCATTTCTTGCTGCTTTTTGTTTTGCTTACCTTTTCAATCTTCTTTTTCCGTCCCGCATTAGACCTCTTTGGCTTGATTTCTTTTACAGGCTCACCACAACACTTTTTCTCAAAATACTTCAATATCCTGACAACTTCACGGTAAATAATAGCCTCAATTTCAGCTATATCTTTTCCGTAGCATTGACCAGCGGTACGGCTTGGAAGAACCAAAAAAGTCTGGGTTAATTCGGTCATACGGGCCTTCTCTTCGTCGTTCCTCTGTTCACGGTCAACCAGCTTTCCCTCCATTGCTTTTCGCTCAAGGATGGTCTTCTTCATCTTTTCTTCTTCATGGAGCATTCTTACTTTCTGGTAGGGGTTTTTGGCTTTTTTGGCCTTATCCATAAACCACCGATACCATTCAGCCGTATTATAACCGTCAGGATGCTTGATTGGATGGCCTTCTTCTAAAAGAAGCTGGTTGATACGTCTTTTGGTGTATCCAAAGACTTTTCCGAGTTCTTCGGCGCCTCTTGCGAATATCTCTCCATTTATTTCTTTCATAATACCTCAATATATTGTGTTTAATTTTACTACACCACTATATATTGTATATCAGACAAAAAATTAAAAATCAAGATACTATATATTGTACACGTATCGACACCACCACAATATCTTGTATATTTCATAGTTTTTATCGCTCACTAAAAGATGGTTCCTTGATTAATAAAGGCCAAAACGTTAGTATTTTTGCCTTATTTTTTCAAATAAATACCTAAAATTTGATATGGCCTTTTTGGGGGTATAATACCGCGCTTGACATTTTTTCTTCACATGAAGGAAATGCAAGTTATTGAAATTGCTACACTTTGAAAGAGAGCGCCCTTGGGCGAAAC
>Ga0190329_1000171_pt1 | contig 18971 bp, 21 predicted proteins | sample 48720423_MG_FD_161655 | JGI IMG/M metagenome (GOLD analysis project Ga0190329, IMG submission 161655) | Hydrothermal vent sediment bacterial communities from Southern Trench, Guaymas Basin, Mexico - 4872-04-2-3_MG | ecosystem: Environmental > Aquatic > Marine > Hydrothermal vents > Sediment ... | reverse complement strand
GTATGCATATTTAGCCTTAAACAATTTTGATAAAAACGTTGCATATTTTTATTTAATGGACTTAAGTAATCTTTCAAAACCTTACGTGATTAAAACCTGGCATGAAAATGATACAACGTATAAATATCTAAAAATATATAACGATAAATTGATTCTTAATGGGGATAATTCCATTGATTTTTTAGTATATGATATAAAAAACAAAGTACCAGTTTGGGAAAAAAGTGTTCTCATAAATAAGTATCTCAAGATTTATTTCAACAATAAACCTTTTATATTTTCACAACAGGATTTATTTTTCATCAATAATTACATAATTGAAATACTTAAAGGTTATGGAATAGCAGTATATAATGATCTTTCTCCATCCAATGTTAGGTATATTCCAATAAGTAGAAATGTTATTAATATTAGTGCTAAAGATAATTATCTGTATGTTTCAACAGATAATAATGAGTTAAAAATAATTAATTTAAAAAGTATTCATTTTGTAAATTTAAAAAACGAATATAAAGAAAATGCAAAATTTTCTGATATGGCCATTAAAGAAGATTTTTTATTTACTATTTCTATGAAAAAAGATTCCCTGGATATTTTTGATATCAGCAATGAAAATATAAATAAGATTATCAGCTATAAATTAAACTTTATTTCTAACCCACTTAATATAGAAATTGATGGAAATTATGCATATATTGTAGGAGATTATGGCCTTGAAATTGTTGATATTAGTATTCCTGCTTCCCCACAAACTATCGGAAGATTTCCCCACAAAAGAATTTTTGATATAAAAGTATCAGAAAACTTTGCAATTGTGAAAGACCAGGATGGCAATATTTTCTTACTTGATTTAAGTAGTTTTCTCAAACCAAATTTTATTGATAAACTTAAAATTTGGTATAAAAAAAGAAAATACCCAAACAACTACGCTCTTCCTGAAAAAAGAATTAGCTTGGATATTAAATATTTTAGTAGTTTAATTAAAAAAGAAGATTATTTATATATTTTGGGAGATAAATTTTTAAAAGTTGATATTAAAAAGCCATCAAAACCTAAAATTATTGAAGATGTTTCTAATGAGGAATTTAAAAATCTAGATGAAGAAAAAACACTTCTTTTAACAGAAGATTTTAAAATAATTTTAAATGATATCAAAAACCTCAAGCAATCAGTAATCAAAGTACATTCAAGTCTTGGAGGAGGAGGCACTTATTCAGCTATTATAGAAGACAATTATTTGTACTTGCCAATTATTCCTTATACTATCTTAGTTTTTGAAATTAGCGACTTAGAAGATCCAAAGCTTATTGCATCATTTGATGAAAAATTAGATTACGAATATGATCTAAAAACTAAAAATAGTTATCTTTTTACTTCTGGAAATAATGGAATTAAGTGTTATGACATCTCCGGCTTAACTAAAAAACCTGAAATAATAACAATAAAAATTAATAATGAGAATGATTAAGAAAGAAAAATTTTGTAAATTATAACTTAGATTTGTCTAAAAAACTCAATCAGTTAACCCTGCAATAACAGCAAATCTTTTACTTGTTTTTTCTTTTCTATATGAATAAAAATATTCAGAATATTTGTATGTATCTATCATTGAAATTTCAATGTTTCTTACTCCAGTTTCATATATTTGTTCTTCGGCTATACTCCATAAGTTAATTAAAAACTTTTCTCCTTTTTGAATTATAAATTTTCCTCCAAACTTGATATAGAATTTTTCAGCTACATCAATGCCAACCTCAAAACTTTCTGGACCAATTGAAGGACCAATACTTACAAAAATATTTTCGGGCTTACTTCCAAATTCGTCAATTAATTTTATAATCAGAAATTTTGGCATATCTATTAATGTACCTCGCCAACCTGAATGAGCAACACCTACAACATTTTTAATAGGATCGTATGCAATTATCGGCATACAATCAGCATATTTTGTAGTTAAAAAAACCTCTTTATCATCGGTGACTAAACCATCAGTTTCACTAATTTTATTTTCAAAAAAATTTCCTTGAAGGTCTTCTCTATTAACATATACTAAATTATTACTATGAATCTGATCAGTGAATATGAAATTTTCCAAATCAATCCCCAGATTATTTGACAAAATCTTATAATGTTTCATAAAATCTGGATTTTTAAATGATAAATCCAAATCTTGTATATTATAAATTTCATTATTTACTTTCTTTGCCGTAATTATATGAAAAAGGTTTTTAAATTGAAGTAAAAGCCTAGATTTACATAAAAATAATCCATTTATTTCTTTGCAAACATAATTACCTATTTGCATAGATTACCTCCTAAAACTTAATTTTTTTCAAATTTATAAACACATTAAAAATACCAAACAATGAAATAATAAGGATAACATTAAAAATGTAACTTTAAAACCAATTAAATCTGCCATTTTTCCAAATAATGGAAATAAGATTATCATATAAAAACTATAAACCATGGAGCACATGGATAATATAGTAGCCCTTTTATCATTTTCAATATTTTTATTAACAAAATCATAGTAAACAATTAAAAGAATACCCGTAATTCCACTCATGAGAATATTAAAAATATATGGGAATTTAGTTGCAAGCCCAAAAGAAAATAGTGCATATATTAATGGTAAGACAATTAAAATTTTTCTGATGCCAAATTTTCTTTCAATCTTGTGTGTCAAGTATGAAAAAAAGGCCCCAAACAATCCAGAAACTGCCATAATAATGCCTATTTCAAACTGGTTAAATCCAATAGAGAAAAAATAATTTTGAAGATAAAAAAACAGTATAGTTCCAAAAACAAATATACCTTCTACAAAAAATATCAAATACAAAACATCGACCTTATTTTTTTAATATACTAAACTTTCATATGCATTTTTAAAAACTGCCTTAAAAGTTTTTATTTGATGCTCTTCTTTTATCTTTGGTTCAACAAAAGTCATTGAATGAAAAAGTGCAGCTAATCCTAAAATACAAGCATTAATAAAAGCTAATTCATACTTTATTTTTGCCAGATAACCTCCAAAAATGTATCCAGATATCATCCCTATCTGTGTAAGAACTTCTATTTTTCCAGCAATTTTCATATATTCCTTATCTTTTTTTATTTCTTTTAATGAATCATATAACAATGCCTGACCTGCTCCAGATTCAAGATTATATGAAAGTGCCATTAAAGCCATTGCAAAAGCAAATTGGTAGAAATTATTTCCAAATAACATAGATATATTAGATAAAACCCACATTAATCTTCCTAAGATTCTACTTGCTTTTCTGCCATAAATATCAGCTATTGCTCCAGTAGGTACTTCCATTAAAAAAGAAGCAATATGAAAAATTGCTTCAAGAATACCTATTTGAGTTAAACTCATTCCTTTAAAAGCTAAATAAAGCATCCATACAGTTGCGATAGGATTAAAACTATTTAGGAATGTATATATATATTCCTTAATAATATTCTTTTTAAGTTTTAAAATATAAGTTTTCGCCATTTTCTCCATTAATTAAATTAAAAATTCATTAATTAAATTATCTTCCTTGTCCCATAAATTCATTAGAATTTCTTTTTCAAACTCTGCATTTAAGATTTCTTTTTCAAGTTCATCTCTTGCAATTTCAAATTTTCTTTTTAACTCCTCATCTTTAGAAATTTTTTGCACCAGATTTCTTCTTTTATTCCAGTAATTTTCTGCACTACTTACTTCATCTTCGCTGTATAAAAATTCATTAAATGCTATAGGTTTAAATATTGAAGAACAAGATCTGGGACTTAATGTTGCATATATTTTAATTTCTCCATCTTTTAATTTTACTACAAAACTTCCTGTTGTTTCGCTTGATATTAGACTCCAGGAATGCATACAAATACTTTTCAAAGAACCATTTATAAAGTTTTTAGAATCGGTATGAATCCTCAAAATGTCAATCATATTTTTTATATCAATTTTTCCTTGCAAACTTTTAAGTTTTGAATAAGTAATATTACGTCTAAAATCACCCGAAGAAATTTTTGCAAAAAGCTTTTTTTCAAATGTTTTTTTAAAATCAATACCTTTTTCAAACGATGACTCATCATAATTATCTCTTAAAGTTATTGAATTTGAAATAGAATAAATATCTTCAACTTTTTTGTATGCCCAGTCTTTTCCAGCGGTTTCAAGAACATAAGCTTCTTCAAAATCAGCTATAAGGTATGAATTATCGTAAAATAAATTTTTTGTATATCCACACTTTCCACCTTGTCCGTATTTTTCTAAAATTTCAATAATTACATTAATTGCTTCTTTTGCACTTTTTGATCTTTCAAGTGCAAGTCTTATATAATCCATACCAATCAATGATTTTTCTTTTGAAATTAATTTTGTAAATACTGCCTCATTTCCTATAATAACTCCATATTCATTAACTCCCATTTCTGCTCCCCAAATCCAAGAGGGTTTGAATAATATGCATGCATACGTCTCTGGTACCTGATCAATTTCAATATATGTGCACTTTACTTTTTTCTCTTTGTGATTCTTTCTTTTTACGAAAATCCCTATATGAGGTTCTGAAGGTTCTCGATCGCTATTTTTAGCAAAAATAACTGAATTATCAACCGTTGAATTTTTCAAAGCAACCATAGTATCACACATAAAAATACCTCCATTTTAATTTATTTTTAAAAAATAGTTGATAATGCTATTATAAGCTGTGAAGCAAAGTAGCTTCCAAGAATAACTATTTCAGAATATCTAAAATTTTTTACAAACTTCTGAATTGCTAATAGGAAATCCGAAAACACAAATAATCCTCCAGCTAGTGGTAGAAGTAATCTTAAATAATATATTTCTTTAAACACAGGTGAAAATGAAAAGGAAAACATCGTTCCAATTGCAATTACATATACTAAAATAGGAATTTTTAAATCACCAGTATTTTTAAACAAAATTCCAAAATAAAGGATTAACAAAACAGTATAAACTAATAAAAAAACGAAAATATTTGGCATACCAAACTTCAATGAAAATCCTATAGAATAAAAAATATGTCCAATTAAAAAAGAGAGCATTCCATATAAAAATTTTTCTTTAAATTCTAAAAATATATCTCCTAACATTCCAAAAAATAAACCACCAACAATTAAAAACTCAAAGCCAGTTGTATTAAACAAAGCAATCAACAAACACGCAAATGTAGTTAAAGCTTTTAAGATAACTGCATTTTTATTCTTTAATTTTAAAAAAATTGTCAAGATTCCCAATAAAACTACTAACAAGGAAAAATAAAAAGCGAATTTAAGGTTTTTATTTTTCTTCCAGCTATAGATTTTTTCAACTTCATTTCTTGTCCCGGTTGAGTTATTAGAAAGATAACTAATATATTCGGTATTTGGTAATGGTTTATTTGAAAACATATGGTTCCAAGTACTAACATAAATTACTATATTATCTCCATCTTTTTCAAAATCTTCTAATGGAATTTCTTTGTAATTATGCAAATTTTCCGTTTGAAAGTATGAAGAAGAATTAGCATAGTCATCTTCAAAAATCGCACTACTATCAGTAACAAAAAATGTTTCTATATCATATAGTCGCCCCCATTTAAACAATCTATAAATATCATAAATAAAATCTATGAAAGGATTGGGATAATCCTCATCCCAGAATACAACTGTTATTTCTATTTTGCTTTCATGTTCAAATGTATAAATATCTAAAACGGCGTTTTCTTTATCAAACTCTGGAATTTTTAACTCAAATCGAATAGAAAAAGTTAATACTGAAAAAATTAAAACACAAATTATTATAATCAATCTTTTCATTTTCTCACCTTCTAACTGATATAAATTATTCTTTTTTCAAAATAATTGCTCTAAAACAGGTAGGTAAGTACAAAATACTGTGTAAAAACTCTCCTACTTTTCAAATTTATAGATATAATAAGACAAACTTACACAAGATGACTTTGAATTTTGAAAATAGTAAATGTTTAGATCATTTCTTAGAGTTGTCTTCTCCAAACCCTTTGTAATAATGAAACAACAATAACAGACCCAAAAGCTATCGTTCCAAGTTTTCCTCCTGCTCCTCCAAGATATGAGAATGTATAGATAAACGTTAATGCACAGATTATCCCTGCAAGAATCATGTAAAATTCATTTGGTATCCGTTCTTTGCTCGACATACCTGCAAACGAAGCGCAAATAACTATTGTTGCAAAAAGTTCGCCAAATTCTGAATAAATCTGTGGAAGCAATAATCCAGCACTTATTCCTACAGCTGCAGAACTCATAACGGGATCGCGTTGCAGTCGAACATTTAAAACGTACGTAACCACTGCACCCAAAACGGAGAATATTATTATGAGCGGTGCAATATCCCAACCAGGTCTCTGCACTTTCAGAAATTCTTTTTCAGTCAGTACTACAGAGATTGCAACACCAATTAAAGCAATTGTTCCAAGTTTTCCACCAAATCCAGTAAATACATACTTAGTTGTTAGATATACAATTGCAGCAATAAGGGCTGCCACAATAACATGTACATAACCATGAAATATCTCACTTGAGCTCATTCCAATAAATGCACCACAGTATATTGCTGCACCATAAGCAGGGAAAAACAATGCGCCAAAAATTCCAACAAGCCCGGCAGCCAAAACAGCTCCAAATCCAACCTCATGATTTAAACCGTATGTAGTAATCGCTCCAATTAAAAGGCCTAAGAAGTTTATAAGGTTGATATACCACCTAGAATGCCTAGTGTCTGTTACTCCTTTTGTTTCTATTTTACTTGATTTACCAGGCAAATTCTTCTTACTTAAAAAACGTTTTATTTCTTTGATACTGCCTAACAAAAGCATTATAAACAATACCATGAACACAAAAAGAATTAAATTTAAACCATGCGAAGCTAAAGCTTCAAATATGCTTACAAAAAATAAAATAGTCACTTTAGCGGTTAAAAATAAAGCACCAATGAGAGATGATAACATATTATCCCACCCAAAAATTAGCATATTTCGAAGTAATTTTAACATAAATAGATAAAAAAACAGAAATCCAAGCTAAAAAACAGCTTATACCATTTTTCTTTTTGCTTGATTTTTTATTATACGAATTTTCTTCCACTATTCTTAGCATTCTTTAGCAAATATTGCCATTAATTTAATACACTTGATCATCCTCTGTATTGATAAGCTTCAAACTCTTTTTTACTCAGGACAAGGGTTATACTTCGTAAAAAACACACCAATCTCGATAAAGCTTTTATATTCATAAGCTATGAACACTACAATTACACCAGCAGATAAAACACCTTGCAATGCTTGATAAAAAATGCAAGATCATATCCAAAGAAAATGCTTTCTTAACATAATACGCTGGCAATCAGTTTGCAGAGATGGATTTGGAAAGTATAAAAGATTCCTTTGAGCTTGAGGAAATTGAGATTAAATTACTTGTTAAGAAGTTCAAATTTCTCATCGGAGTTTTCATCTTTGTAAAACACCATAGAGAAAGTTTAAAAAACCATAACAATCTCAAAAAACTTCAAATTCAACAGATTATCCTATTACATTACGGTGTTTTAGTTACAAAAGGAAAAGTTAAAGAGAATTGACTGGCAAAAAATGATAAAATATTAGTTGAAGTATGTAATGAGAAATAGTAATTTTTTATTTGAAGAATATAATACCATGTTTTTTAAAAGGTACAAAACAAGAAAAAATATGATTTTAAAAGATCCATTTTATTTTTGATAATAAACAATTATTCATCCCGAAAATTTAAAAGATACTTCTCAGATAAAAAGAGAGTGTGTAAAATGATTCCTAAATTCTATGAATCACTTAAGCTTATCTAACAGTACCTATCAGATAGTCAAGAATCGTTAGAGCTGATGCTGAAGTATATAAAGTAAAGTACTTTAATGTAAAAAAGTGGAAAAAATCAAACTCTTCTTAAAGGAAAAGGTGGAATATATTACTCACATAGCTCAGCTAGGGGTACTTAGTTAAGATGGGATTATTGGCTTTTTCAATAGGTTTTTTAATTAAAACAAAACTAAAATACAAACAAAAAAATTTAGATGATTTTTTGGTTATAAGATAATCGTTATTTATTAATAGTGGTATTATGCGTTTTAATTTTACCAACAAAAAGGAGGTTCTAACTATGAAAGAAAATTCCTGGAAGATTTTTTTCAATCGACATGCTCCAAATTATATGGATGAAGTTTTCACAAAAAACACCAAAAAAGAGGTGGATTTCATTGAAGAAGAATTAAATCTACCTAAGGGTTCACTCATACTCGATGTTGGATGTGGTACAGGGCGACATGCCATTGAACTTGCAAAGAGAGGATATAAAGTAACAGGCATAGACATCTCTGAAGAAATGTTAAAAGAAGCTAAAAAAAGATGCAGAGAGGAAGCAGTTTCTGTAAATTTCAAACAGTCAGATGCCACCGATTTCAAGGTTGAGGAATTATATGATGCTTGTATTTGTCTTTGTGAAGGAGCTTTTGGACTCTTATCTGAAGGAGAAGATCCATTAGAAAGAGATATGAAGATTCTCAGAAATATAAATCAAGCTTTAAAGCCAGGTGCAAAGTTTCTATTAACAGCTCTGAATGGTCTTAGAATGATAAGAATTTACAATGATGAAGATGTGAAAAATGGTGTTTTTGATCCTATCAATATTGTTGAAAACCATCCTATGTCTGATTACATTAAGGATGCACCTGAAGATCTTATACTTAGGGAAAAGGGGTTCGTTCCTACCGAGCTGATTCACATGTTAAAAACCATGGGATTTTTGGTTGAAAACATCTGGGGAGGAACAGCTGGATCATGGAATCGTGAAGAACTTAAAATGGATGAAATGGAGATCATGATTGTGAGCAAGAAGATACGAGATTGTTTTTAACACTGTTACAAAGTAAAAAAATACGGATGTATGTCTCACATCCATAACATTCCAACTAAATATTATGCTTATTTAAGCTTTAACTTAGACCCAAACATTCACTTTTTTTACATTTTGTTTTTAATGAGATTTATATGAATGATCTACTATAGTGGTAAGTTTTTCATTGTTTATGCTTTTTTTTGCATATTATTAAAGCAAGATATCAGACAATTTCTTCCAAGTAAACCTGTGTTGGGTATAAAAATCAAGATAAAAAAGTAGTATTATTTTTGATGAACTTTAGAACCTTTTCCTGGTCTCAATACCTTCCTTTTTACATATTTTCTAAAATTTGAATATGTCCCAATCACACCCCCTTCTTCATCTTTCAACCTTTCATATGCCGCTCTAATTGTAATTCCTTTAATTGAAATTAACGTTGCTATTTTTTCAAAATACTTATCCAGTTTACTGGGTTTGTTTCTAGTTTTAGGTTTTCCCTGATAACCGTTCCAATATTTCTTTACTGTCCTTCTATCAATTCCATATATTCTGGCTAGTTCAGAAAAGTTAGGTTTCAAATCCATCTCTCTTAACATTTGCAAATGTTGTTTGATTTTTTCCACTTTTGGTATCCCTCCTTCCAAAAGAAAGATACCATTAATGTACAATTTTGTACATCTTTATTTTCCTCTTTTTTTTTCGTATTTTACCATTTACATTATTCTTGCCTCAATGATTTTTTAAACTATTCTTTAGTATTTGATTTCTTACATTTCTCTTTTTTCTACAACAAGGATATTGTCTTTTTATAGATATTTTTTCGATTTACTAACTAAAAGGTTTTTAACAAAAAATTCTTTAGTTTTCATCACATTTATTCGTTCTTTCTCATCATAAAACTTCGGATAATTTTTATTTGTTAATTTTTATTCATTTATTAATAACAACATCCTTGACCTATAATAACCTTATCCCAAACCTTTTCTACATTTTGAATTAAATTTAGTCATAAAAAATCTTTATTTTTTTAGTGTTAGAATATACTCAATCAAAAGACCCACTCCTATTCCAATAAACAAAGAAGCTACAAAGTACAATCCAGATTTGGGTAATAAAATAAAACCTACTCCCAATCCTATTAAAGTTGTTGCTCCTACAATTAATCCACTTTTTGCCATAAAAATCCCCCCTTTTTCATAGTTGAATTTTTCAAATCAAATGGCTCATACTTTATTTTTGGTAAAATCTTACTTTAAAATAACTTTCATCACAACTGGGTTGTGATCAGAATTTTCAAATTGTAAATCTAAATTTTTAACCCATTCTACATCTATATTTGGAGATACATAAAAACCATCAATTACTGTAACAAATGTTTTGTTTTCTTCGTATGGAGCACTAACTGATCTATTTGTCGGAACAGTTTTATCAAAAGCCCATTTCCAACCTTGAAGTTTTAAAAATTCAGGCAATTCAACATAGAATTCTGGTTTTGTTTCTGTATATTCAAAATTACTATCTTCAACTAATTCACTATTCCAATCTCCTCCAATAATTACATAATTTCCTTTTTCATATTCATCACTTGCAACCTTCAAAATATAATCAAGTTGTTGTTTTCTCAACTTTCCACCAGAATCATATGCACTGGGATGAATATTCAAAACAACTAAATTTTTCCCATTATACGTAGCAAAGCGAGTAAGCAACAAACATCTATCCAGCTGAAATAACTTAGTAGGCCATGAATATTCTCCAGGTAAAGAAATTCTCTTTGCTTCAAGAATCACATATTTTGAGATAGTGGAAAGTCCAGAGCTTACTTTTCCCATTGGTTTAAACAATGGAACTGGAACAAAAGAAACTTTATAATTATAAGCAAACACAACATTGTATTGATCATCAAAAATATTATCTATTAGATATTCAAGTTCGTCAATATAATATGATCTTTTACTATTTCTATCAATCTCCTGTAATAAGTAGATATCCGCTTTATTTCTTAAAATTGTATTTGCTATTCCTGCTAAATATTTTTCTACATATTTTTTAGGTGGAACTGAAGTTTTACCTCCATCCATAAAAAAATCCATTTCTTTACCAAGTCCCGCATATCCAATATTCCAATCAAATATTACTAGAGATGAAGAATCTAAAGTAATATTAGAAACATTTTTTACATCTAAATTTTCAACACTTTTAGGTTTGTAATCAGTGAAAGTTCCTAACAATATAACTCCAATCAAATAAGTTAAAAATATTCCCAAAATTATTAAAAAATAAAATACAAAAGTTTTCAAAGCGCTTCTTTTTTTACTAATTCTTTTCCCCATAAATTCACCCCTTTTATTTTACTCAATTTTTTCTTCTTGACTTTCTATCTTCTTCAATTCAATACTTCTAGCTTTCATAATATTTTCCTTAATATCATCATTTGCATTTCGAATAGTTGCTAATGCTCTATCGATAGCAGATGTTTTTTTGTTAATTTTTTCAAGAATTTGGAACAAAGAAGAAACTATTTGCTTATATTTTCCAATATCTCCCTCTTCTTTAAGCCTTATATATTTATCCTGCAATGTATGAGCTATGACAAAGACATCTTTGTAACTGCATACAAACACATTGTTTTCGCGACCCAAACCAACTAATTCTGGCGCAACCTCTAAAATGGCTTCCGGTACTACTAAAATGCAGCTATCTATGGTATTCAAAAGATTTTGATATTTTTGAACCCTTTGAATTTCTTTTTTTACTTTATTTATAATTTCTTTTTTGAGCTTTTCTCTTTCGTTTATATCTTCTTTTTCATTATATCTACGTAAAAGCTCAAAAACATCTGGAAGTTTGGAATCAATTGGAATATATTTTCCGTCACCAAGATCCCAGGCAAATTCTACTTCTCCATTCTCAGTTTTTAAATTTGTTTTAATTAATCCTACTTTTATTGATTCTTTAAGTGCATTTTTTAAAAGAACCTCACCAGTCATACCACGGGTTTTGGTTCCAGAAACTGTTTTTGTAAACATAGAGATCATTCTTTTCATGTCTTCTATCTGTGCATCTCTTCTTTTTTCAATTTCTTCTCTTGATTTTCCCTGTTCAATTAAAAATTTTTCTGTACTTTTTTTCTGTTCTTCAAAGAAATTTCTCATTTGTTCAACTAGTTCATTTATTCTTTTATCTTTCTGCTCGTCTATTTTTATGGTTTTTTCACTTAATTCAGAAAATAGCTTGTGTGTGTTTTCTATAAACTCTTTAAATCTTTTATCCTTTTCCTCATTTAATTTCTCTCTTTGTTTTTCAGCTTCTAATCTAGCTTTTTCAATTTCCTCATATTTAGCTTTTAATTCAGCTATCTGAATTGAAAGATTGTTAATTATAGAAAGTTGGGAAGATATTTCTTCCGTATTTTTATCACTTTTACCATTCTTATAACCAAATTTGTATCCTATAAAAAGCCCAACTAAAAAACTTAATGATAAAAATATAATTAAAAATATGGAATCTATCATAAAATCACCTCTCTTGATTTTTTACCTGTGAAAAAAGCCAATTTATCATTACCTTATCTTCATACGCTAAAACCCACGATGCATGAGGATTTAATTTTCTTGATAGAAGTAGCTCATTTGGTTATTCTGTATATTTAACATCTCCACCAAAACTTTTAATTTTTTTAAAAATATTCCTTGAAAAATCTACAGGAACCACCGGATCATCTTCAGCATGAAACAACCATAGAGGAATATCTTTATATTTTGAAACTTTATTCAAGTCGCCTCCACCACACACAACCACATCCGCAGCAATTTTTTCGGGAAATTCAGAGAGTAATGTCAAAGTCCCAAGCCCATCCATAGAAAGACCAGTAATGTAAATTCTATTAGGATCTATTGGATATTCATCTTTTATTTTGTTAATCAACAACATAACAGTATATAAAAGTGAATTAGCTTCAAAAATAAGCTCATTCTTATTACATCTGCCCCACCATCCATTTTCAGGACATTGAGGCGATAAAACAAGGATTTTTTAATTGAACTTCTGGGGTTGCCCAAATAACAGCACCTTTATTTGCAGTAATTTGTTTTTCATTATCTTTACCACGTTCACCAGCGCCATGTAGAAATACAACCAATGGGTATTTTTTGCTTTTATCAAAATTGGGAGTGTATAATCTATAAGGAAGAGTTATAAATTCATCTTTATATTCAAAAGCTTTAAATAATTCTAAATAATTCAAATTAACCACCTCTTTTATATCAAATTTTATCACATTTACTTAAAAAATATTAATTAATCTATCAAAAGGAGTGATGAATTTGACACTTATAGATATTAAAAAGGAAATTAAAAAACTTGAAAATAAAGAAAAAGCTAAATTTGCCAAAAAATACTTTAAAGCTTTTCCTGGGGGATATGGAGAAGGAGATGAATTTCTTGGAATAAATATGCCAGTTTTAAGAAAACTAGCAAAAAAATATTCAAACATCTCTTTTGAAGAAATTGAAGAACTTTTAAATTCTAAATTTCATGAAGAAAGAGTTCTAGCACTTTTAATTTTATCTATAAAATCAAAAACAGACCTAGAAAAATGCGTACAAATATATTTAAAAAATATTCATAAAGTCAACAATTGGGATTTAGTTGATGGTTCTGCTCCAGAAATTTTAGGTCCTTATCTAAAAAACAAGGATAAGTCATTATTATATGAATTTGCAAATTCAGAAAATATTTGGAAACAAAGAATATCAATTTTAACAACATTCTACTATATTAAAAAAGGTGATTTTTCCGATGCAATAAAAATAGCAGAAATTTTAATTTCAAAAAAAAGACATGATTTAATAAACAAAGCAGTTGGTTGGACATTAAGAGAAATAGGAAAGAAAAATAAAAAATTACTAATTGATTTTTTAAAAAAACACTATAATAATCTATCCAGAACTACAATAAGATACGCTATCGAAAAATTCGATAATGATGAAAGAAAAAGAATTTTAAAAGGTATTTTTTAGAAAGTAATGTAAATATTTTTATTAAAAACATTTTAAATTTTATACTTCTATTGACGATATTCGAATATTTTTATATAATTATAAATGAAATATTTCACAAAGGAGGGATATCTTGTTTGAAAACTCTTTTAAACTATCACCAGAAGAATTCGCTGATATTTTAAAGATTCTAGCACATCCAACACGTTTGAAAATTTTAAAATATCTTTCAGAAAAACCACATTGTGTTTGTAAATTACTTGAGAAAATTAATGTTAGTCAGCCTAATCTCTCCCAACATCTTGCAATTTTAAGAAATACTGGTTTTATAAAGGATGAAAAAAAAGGTAATATGGTTTTCTATCACTTAATCAAGACTCCAGTTATAGAAATAATTTTAAACTTTTTGTCTTTAGAAAAGGAGGAAGAAGTTAAATGAAAGAATTCATCACTATATTACTTATTTTCCTTATTTTTTATTTCGTTCCTTTCCAATCAGAAACGATAAGTCAAAGTATTTTGAATGGTTTTTATATGCTTCAGGAGTACGCACGACAACATGTTTTGCTTTGTTTAGTTCCAGCATTTTTCATAGCTGGAACAATAACCGTAATGTTAAAAAAAGAAGCAATTTTAAAACTTTTGGGACCTAATGCGAAACGAATAATTTCTTATCCAGTTGCAGCAATTAGTGGTGGAATTTTAGCAGTATGCTCATGTACAATACTTCCATTATTTGGTGGCATTTACAAAAAAGGTGCTGGAATTGGCCCTGCATCAACTTTTTTATTCAGCGGTCCAGCTATAAACATTGCAGCAATTTTTCTAACTGCAAGAGTTCTAGGATGGAATATAGGACTTGCTAGATTAATTGCTACAATTACTGCTGCAATTTTAATTGGTTTAATTATGGAATTTTTATATCAAGAAAAGGGAAGTGGAGATTTTATTAATTTCGACAATAATTCAAATTCTACAAAAGGAATTATTTTCTTTTTATTGCAACTTTCTTTTTTAATAATTGGTGGTTTAAAAATCAACACTAAAGTTAAAACTTTTTCAATGGTCTCGCTTGGTATAATCATTACACTTATGGCATTATTTGCATTTAAAAAAGACGAAACAAAATCCTGGTTAGAAGAGACCTGGGATTTTTCGAAGAAAATTCTTCCTTATTTGTTTATAGGAGTTTTTTTTGCTGGAATACTTACTAAACTTCTACCTGAAAATATTGTAACTTCTTTGCTTGGCAAAAATAACCTTCTTTCTACTTTTTTTGCTTCAATTATAGGTATGTTTATGTATTTCGCAACTCTTACCGAAGTTCCAATAGTTCAGGCTCTAACCGAACTTGGAATGGGAAAAGGGCCTACACTTGCGTTATTAATGGCTGGAAATTCTCTGAGTCTTCCGAGTATGATAGTTATTACCAAACTATTTGGTAAAAAGAAAGCTTTTACATATTTTTCTTTAGTAGTAATTTTTTCAACAATATTTGGTTTAATATACGGAAAAATATAAGGAGGTGTTTTTCATGGCAATAAAAGTAGAAATATTGGGAAGTGGATGCGCAAGATGTAAACAAACAGCCAAAATTATGGAAATTGCGTCAAAAGAACTTGGAATTGAGGCTGATATTGTAAAGGTTGAAGATATTAATGAAATAATTGAAAGAGGTGTTATTTCAACACCAGCAGTTGCAATTAATGGAAAAATTGTTTTGTCAGGTAAAATTCCTAGTTTAGATGAAGCAAAAAAACTGTTGAAAACGTAGAATATTTTAATCTTTTCGTGCCGCAAAAAGTTCGGCACCTGATAAGAAATACTTTGAAAGCTTAAAAAATAAAATTAACATTGGTATACTAGCAATTACAGCAGCAGCCATCAAAGCACCTTCATCAGTATATTTTTCTGATGCAAATTGTATTATAAATAAGGGTATGGTTTTTTTCTCCGGAGTTTGGACAACAAGCAAAGGCCAAATTAAATTATCCCATTGCGCCCTGAAAGTTAAAATGGCTAATGTTGTAATTGCCGGTAAACTGTTTGGAAAAATAACTTTCCAAAATATACCAAATTCAGTTGCTCCATCAATTCTAGCAGCATCAAGTAATTCTTCTGGAAATGTTATTAAATATTGTCTCATCATAAAAATACCAAAAGCATTCATCAAAAGTGGAACTATAAGACTGCATATGAATCTTGCAATCCTATTTTGTCCACGATTAAAAACAAAGACAGAGCATTATTGCTTCAAAAGGTATCATCATAATACTTAATATAAGCATTAAAACAAGCATTCTTCCTTTAAACCTAAATTTAGCAAGCCCATACCCTGCCATCGAACTTAAAAATATAGTTCCAAGGGTAGTTAATGATGCAACAATAAAAGAATTAATTATAGTCCTTACAAATAAAAATTTTCCATCGTTCCCTTTTAATGCTTTCCAAAAGTTTTGCCAATGGAAAGTATTTGAAATCCACGGATATGGTACTTTCATTATTTCTTCAGCTGGCATTATCGAAGCAGTAAACATAAACAATAAAGGGGCCAAAACAATAATCGCAAAACCTATCAAAAAAAACCAGATAAATATATCTATTATTATTGAAAAACCAATTTTTTTCACAAAATCACCTCAATAACTAATTTCATCAGATTTTGATATTTTAAATTGAATAAAAGTAAAAAACATTATAATTAACAATAAAATTATACTCATTGCACTAGCTCGACCAATTCTCATATCTCTAATTGCTGTGTTATAAATATTTAAGGTAATTACCTCAATCGGTTTAATCGGTGCACCACTTTGGACAAAAAAATACTGCGTACTAAAAGTTCTTAAAGTTTGAATCATTGACATTACAGAAACAAGTAAAGTTGTAGGTTTTAAAAGTGGCAAAGTTATATACCAAAAATCCTGCCATTTATTAGCTCCATCAATAATAGCAGCTTCGTGAACAGACTTTGGAATACTTGCAATTCCTGCAATAAAAATTATCGTATAATATCCAACATACTTCCAAAAATAAACAATTATTGTTGCTAATATCAACATTTTTTCATTCGAAAGCCATTTATAATCTATGTTATTTGTATTAAAAATAAAATTTAAAAATTGGTTGGCAAGTCCATATGGTTGAAACATTAAAAACCAAATTGTTGCAGCTACAACTGAAGAAAGCACTGCAGGAGAATAATAAGCTAACTGAAGAAATTTTTGAAATCTTTTTCTGGAACTTATCAACACCGCAAATAATAAACTAAAAATTACAATTGGCACAAAAGTACCTAAAGCAAAAATTCCTGTAGCTTTTACTGAATTCCAAAAAGAGTCAGACTGAAACAAATAAATGTAGTTTTGAAAACCTACAAATTTAGGAGGCCTTAAAGAAATTAAATTCTTTTTAAAAAAACTAAACCAAAAAGCATAACTCATGGGATAAAAATTAAAAATTATAAAAAACAAAATAGCAGGTAAAACAAAAATAAATCCCCATACTGCTTTCTTTTTTTCTAAACTCTTCAAATTATCACCTCAAAAAAGGAGGACACTAAGTCCTCCTATTATATTACCACTCTTCTTTTAGCAACTCATTTGCCTTTTCTTTAAGGATTTTTAAAGCTTCTTCTGGAGTTGTGTCTGTTAGCATCACAGATTCAACAGCCTCTCTAATTAATTGATTAAATTGAGGACCATTAATTAAAAGTGGCACACTGTGAGATTTTTCCATGTCTTTAATAAAAACATCGGCATATGGATAATTTTTGAAAACTTCAGAATTAATCAAACTAATTTTAGGTTGGACAAGTCCAACATTTAACAAATAATCTTCAGGGTGACTTAACATAAAACTAATAAATTTCCAAGCCCAATATTGTTTTTCTTTAGAACTTTGAGCATTAACCATATAATAATGTCCATAATAATTACATCTAACATCATTGACCGCATCTTCAAATACTGGGAACGGAATTATCATCCATTCTCCACTTTCATAGAATTCTGGATTATCGGCTCTAATCCTATCAATTTGATATAAGCCAGACAAACACATAGTTACAGTATTATTATCTTTATTAAACAATTTCCTTGCATTGGTATAAGTTGGTGAACCTAAATTTTTACCATTTGGGCCCCATTCTTTCATGTATTTTAGAACTTTAAGCCATGCATCATCATTTACTATAGCAGTTTTTTTATCATCACTTATTAACTTTCCTCCAAGTTGTTCAACCATAGGAAGGAAAAATGTTAAATAATAAGGATATCTAAAATCAAACCCCCTTCGTTTTAATATTTCTCCATCTCTAATAACTAATTTTTCACTAACTTCCATCATTTCTTCCCATGTCTTTGGATAATCTTTATCAGGATCAAGTCCTACTTCTCTAAAATATTTTTTATTAACAAAAACAGCCCAGTTTGTCAATTCAAGTGGTAAACCATAAATTTCACCATCATAGGTTACTGGATCAAGTGCACCTTCAACATATTCTTTTTTTAACTCTTCAAAACTCTTCAAATCCAACGCTTCTAAATCAATTGGTGCAACTCTACCGTTAACTATGTAAGGATATTCATTTTGTATTTCCATGTTAAAAATATCTGGACCTTTGCTTGCTGCGAAAGCAGTTAAAATAACTTCCGAAATTTTCTTTGATGGGTAGGTAACTCGTGTAATCTTTACATTAGGATACATTTTTTCAAACTCTTGAATATATTTCTCTTCAAGAGGTGTTCTATTTGGATCTTCGTGTGTCCAAAATACTAACTCAATTTGTGCAGCATATACCAAAAAAGTAAAGAAAACTAACATTAAAATTAACAAAAACTTTTTCATAAATTCACCCCCTAATTAAAATACATTATGATTATATCATATTTATACATCAAAATAATTCTCAAACTCTTTAGGATGAGGCACAGAATTTATCTCTCTAAGTTCCTTATACTTTTCATTAATCCAATGTTCTAAAAGTTCTTTTGGAAATGTTTTTAAATATTCATTATCTTTTTCTAAAGCGAAAAGTGCGGCAACCAAACTTGGAGCAAGAGGTTT
>Ga0190329_1000170_pt1 | contig 19006 bp, 15 predicted proteins | sample 48720423_MG_FD_161655 | JGI IMG/M metagenome (GOLD analysis project Ga0190329, IMG submission 161655) | Hydrothermal vent sediment bacterial communities from Southern Trench, Guaymas Basin, Mexico - 4872-04-2-3_MG | ecosystem: Environmental > Aquatic > Marine > Hydrothermal vents > Sediment ... | reverse complement strand
TTTTTCAAAAATTATTTCAATTTTTTATACTCTTCAAAAGTATTCAGAACTTCAAGAAAATTTTCTTAAAAATGTTTCACTTGCCCTTATTAAAGCTCTTGAAACACATGATTACTATACTAAAGGTCATTCTGAAAGAGTAGCTTATTATGCAAGCAAATTTGCAGAAAAATTGGGACTTGATAAGAATACAATCTCAAAAATTTACTGGGCAGGATTATTACACGACATTGGAAAAATAGAAATCCCACCTGCCATCTTAAATAAGTTCTCAAGATTAACAAGTGATGAGTTTGAAATTGTTAAAAAACATCCGCTTACTGCATATGATATAGTAAAAGATTCAGAATATTTTGAAAATATCGCACAAATAATTAAACATCATCACGAAAGATGGGATGGAAAAGGATATCCTGATGGATTAAAAGGAGAAGAAATTCCTTTTGAAGCAAGAATCCTGGCTTTAGCTGATGTTTTTGATGCTATGACTTCTGACAGACCATATAGAAAAAAACTAACTATCGAAGAGGCTATAAATGAAATTATCAAAAATGCAGGAAAACAATTTGATCCAGAATTAGCAAAGATCTTTGTCGAAATGATAACTAAATATCGTGAAATTTCTTGGAAAAATGATGAAGCAGGCTAAAAGCCTGCTAGTTTTTTTAGAATAAATTCTTTTATTCTTTTAAAACCTTTATCCAATTTTTCCATTGAATTTGCAAATGATAATCGTACAAAACCTTTTGCATTAAAAGCACTCCCAGGAACTAAAGCTACCAACTTTTCTTCAAGAAGATTTTTGCAGAAAAGTTCATCATCTTCGATAGGAGATTTAAAAAATAAATAGAACGTTCCTTTTGGATATACAAAATCAAGCCCAATTTCCTTTGCTTTTTTTACAGTAAAATCCCTTCTTTTTTTGAACTCTCTAATCATATACGAATTGTCCACCAGAATACTCACAGTTGCAGCATATTGTGCTATTGAATTTACCGAAGAAGTAGTATGGCCTTGTAATTTAGTCATTCTATTGTAAATTAATTTATTTTTTAAAGCTGCAAATCCCAATCTCCACCCAGTCATTGAATAACTTTTTGAAAAAGCATTAATATAGATTAATAATTCATCTTTTACAAAATTTGCAAAAGAAACAAAATTACCATCGTACACTAAGGAATCATAAACTTCATCGGTTAAAACAAAAATTTCATTTTCATTTGCAATTTCAGAAATTTTCCTAACAATTTCTTCTGGATATACAATACCTGTGGGATTGTTTGGAGAATTTACAAGGATGGCTTTTGTTTTCGGATTTACCAGTTTAATTAATTCATCTAAATCGGGTAAAAAAGAATTTTCAAATTTTGTTTCTAAAACTACCGGCTTTGCTCCAGTTAACAAAACCATGGGAATATAACTTACCCAAAAAGGGGAAAATAAAATAATTTCATCATCTTTATCTAAAACAGAGAGGAGGGCATTAAATAAAGCTTGTTTTCCACCATTTGTTACAAGTATTTCATTGGAATCAAAAAAAATATTCTTTTTCTCAAGTAATTTTGAAATTGTCTCTCTTAATTGTACAATTCCCTTGCTATTTGTATATTTTGTAAAATCTTTTTCCAGAGCTTCTTTTGCTTTTTCTTTTATCTTCTCAGGAGTAGGAAAATCAGGTTCACCTGCAGTTAAATTTATAACATCTTTTCCTTTATTTTTTAGTTTCGTAGCTACTGCATTAATTTCCAAAGTTTTTGAAACAGGTATTTGGTCAATAATCTCCATGAAAATTCCTCCTCATTTTATAATCAAAAAATACCGTACATATTCTTTTTTATCTTCCCCTCTTACACTAATCATTAAACTATTGTATTCATTTTCAATATTAAATGGCCCAGCATATATTACTCCATTTTCTTCAAAACTTTTCACAATTCCCTTCTCTCTAATATAAACAACAGGATTTGCAAATGTTTCTGGTACTTTTATTTTTGCTTCTATACATAATTTTCCATCTTTCCAGTAAAAAGGAGTATTCTCCGTTATAAGTGCTTTTCTCGACAAAACATATCTAACGTGAGATTCATTTGCCCAATCTTCAACTAAGGCTTCTCTAGGTATTTCAAAAGGTGAGATTTCTTTTGAATATGGTCCTGATAGTTGAATAAAAGCCATTTTAAAACCATTTTTCTTTAATACTTCAATCATTTCTTTGTTATAATATCCATACGGATAAGCATAATATTTCATTTTAGAATGCATATGATCTTCCCAAATTTCAAGCCCTTTTTTTAAATCTTCTTCAAAATATTTCACAAACTCCTCTTTTCCCAATTTTTTAAGAAGACTTGGAAATTTATTATGAGAAAAGGAATGATGCCCAAATTCAACACCATAATCGGCCATTTCCCTAATCATATTCCAAGTCAAGTATTCGCTTGAATCAATACCTTTAAAATACAAAAACACGGAAAATGGTACGTTGTATTTTTTAAAAATTGGAAAAGCTTTGGTATAAACTGTTCTGTAACCGTCATCAATTGTAAATACAACTGCTTTTTCTTCTTCTTTATTTCCATAAATATAATCTTCTAAATCTTTCAAACTCCACACTTTATAACCAAGTTCTTTTACTAACTTAATGTGCTTCTCAAGCTCTTCAGTCCAGGTGTTTGTAGTTGGATATCTTTCATCATCAAATCGGTGATAAACAAAAACCACAATACTTGAAAAACTTAAAATATAATAAACAAAAATCATCAATAATATTGTTATTTTTTTCATATTTCACCTCTACTAATATTCTAAATATTCTAAAAAATTTTTCTACAATCAAATTATGAAGCAAGAGTTTATAAAAACAAGCTTTCAAGAGCTATAAAGAGATAAAAAATAATCAAGGAAGTAATGCTTTAATTTTTCTGAGTCTTCAATTTTCATTATTTTAGATCTAAATTCCCTTGCACCTTTTAATCCTTTAGTATAACCAGCTATAAATTTTCTAAACTCTACAACTGCTCTGTTTCCAACTTCTTTTTCTAATAAATCAAAATGTTCCAGAATTACTCTTAACTTTTCTTTAAGACTTGGGATTTTATTTGAAAAAACCCAAGGATTTCCAATTGAAGCTCTCCCAATTAAAACTCCAGTAGCTCCTGAAAGGTCCATTGCAACTTTCGCTTCTTCTAATGAATTTATATCGCCATTTATATATAAAGGAATATATCCTTTGTTTTTTATTTTCCAGATAACTTTACCAGAATACATCTGCTTTGCAGTTCTTCCATGAACAGCTATCATATCTGCTCCAGATTCAACAACTGTATCGTAAATTCTTTCAAAATCGTCCTTTTCAAAACCTAAACGTACTTTTACTGAAACACTACAACTAACAGCCTGTTTCACACTTTCGATAATATTTTTAAGCTTTTTAAGATCTTTTAAAAGAGCGCTACCAGCACCTTTTTTTATTACTTTTCGTACAGGACAACCAGCATTAATATCAATCCAAGAACCATAATTTTCTAATTTTTTTGCTGCCTCGGCCATTACAAATGGATCTGAACCAAATATCTGAATTCCTACCTTTTCCTTTTCACCGTCTTTAGGAAAATACTTTTCATTTATCGATATGTTTCTAACAACACTTTCAGAACTAATCATTTCAGTATAAGCAAATTCAGCTCCAAAATTAAAACAAATTTTTCTAAAGCTATAATTTGTTACTCCAGCCATAGGAGCCAAACCAACCTTACCTTTCACCATAAACCTCCTCTAAATACGGGATCAGTTCATCAGGGACAAACCCATAAACACTCAATTTTTTCTTAAGCCTTTCTCTAATCATTGTTGAAGAAATCTGAATCAAAGGAAGATCAAGCATAAAAATTGAATTTGATAGATTTCCCAAAGCTTTTTCTGCTCTTTTTATCAAATCTGGATTATTGTATCTTGGATATACAATCATTTTTGCTTTTTTTAATAACTCATCATATTTATACCACTTCTCTATAGTTTTCAAAGCGTCTTCTCCAACTAAGAAAAAAATATTCTCATATGTCTTCAAATAATAATTCACTGTATTAATTGCGTAACTTATTCCTCCAAGTTTATTTTCAATATCACTAACAAAGAGTCTTGTTTTTTTGAAAGCAATTTTAGCTAATTCATATCTTATTCCAAACGGAACTTCAACCTCTTTATGAGGAGGAGTAGAGCTAATAACAATATGAAAATCAGAATTTTTAAACAATTCTCTTACCATTTGCGCTATTATTATATGACCGTTATGAGGAGGATTAAAAGAACCACCAAAAATAACCAAACTATTCTTTATATTCAAAAGCTCTGCCGGCAACCCAAACTGTATCCCCATCTTTTACACCAGCCTTTCTAAGTTTTTCCTCCAATCCATTTTTATTCAAAAGTTCCATAAACTTCCTGAATCCATCCTTTTGATTTAAATTTAATCTTTTTGCCCATTCTTCTACATAGGTTCCAGAAACCACATAATCACCATCTTCATCTCTAACTATCTCTATCATAAATCTTTCAGGTAGTTTTTTCCAAACAGGTTTTGGTCTTTTAATTCTTTCATTAATTATTTCTGAAGTTTCAACCAATTTTTTACTTTTCTTAACTATTTCATACAATTTATAAATTACTTCTTTTAAACCTTGCCCAGTTAAAGTACTAGTTGGAAAAACTTCCTTTCCAGTAGTTTTTCGAAGTTTTTCAACTCTTTTTGCTACCTCTTCTTCATTTAATAAATCGATCTTATTGGCAATAATTATTTCTTCTTTTTTTGCTAAATCTTCACTGAAAAATTCCAGTTCTTTTCTTATATCATAATAATCTTTTACTGGATCTCTTCCTTCCATACCTGAAATATCAATAACATGTGCAATTACACTACATCGCTCAACATGTCTTAAAAAAATGTTTCCTAAACCAGCACCTTCATGCGCTCCTTTAATGAGGCCTGGCACATCGGCGATCACAAATTGTGTGTTTTCAACTTCAACAACACCCAGATTTGGTATTAAAGTTGTAAATGGATAACTTGCAATTTTTGGTTTAGCATTACTTACTTTGGAAATAAAAGAACTTTTTCCAACATTTGGATATCCAACCAATGCAACATCAGCAAGTAACTTTAATTCTAAAATTAATTTTCTTTCTTCTCCTTCCGATCCTCTTTCAGCTATTTTAGGTGCTCGCATAGTAGGAGATTTAAAGTGAACATTTCCTCTTCCACCTCTTCCTCCACGAGCTACGCATACTATCATCCCTGGTTTATCTAAATCCGCTATTATTTCACCTGTTTCTAAATCTTTTACAACTGTTCCCACTGGAACATCTATTACAATATCTTCTCCGTTTTTTCCGTGTTTTTTTGCACCTTTCCCGTTTTCACCATTTTGAGCAATATATTTCTTTTTTTCAGACACTGTAAGAAGAGTTGAGAGCTCAGGATTTGCTCTTAAAAAAATAAAACCTCCATCGCCCCCATCGCCTCCATCGGGCCCTCCTTTTGGAACGTATTTCTCATGTCTGAAACTTGCAGAGCCATCTCCACCCTTACCACCTTTTACATAAATAATTACTCGATCAATAAAATCTGCTTTATTCATATTTATCACCTCTATATATTATTTTACCAAAACAAAAAATCCCCCTAATAGGGGGCATGGAGCCAACGGAGGGACTCGAACCCTCAACCTACGCATTACGAATGCGCCGCTCTACCGTTTGAGCTACGTTGGCACAGATACCAAATCACCTAGTTTTATTTTATCAAACGCAATTTAAATGTCAATACAAATTAAAAAATTAACTTAATATATCTAAGAATTTTTAAATAATAATTAAAGGGACATATAACTCATCATCGGTTAACGAACCATGCATCCCCTGAAGTTTATCTTCACCTCCAGTATAAAGATAAGTAAAAGCATAATCTTGTTTTGAAACTAAAACTAAATCACCTATTCTATTTATAGTTTCAGGATGTAATTTTCCTATGCCAAAATATCCTTCAGAAAGTGCCTCTCTGGAATCAATAAGATCAAATCTACCTTCAAATTTTTCACTGAAAAATTCTTTTAATTGTTTTTTCTTATTTGATTTTAGATATAAATACATCATTCTCATCTCACCCGTAGGAGGGAGTCTCAAAAACTTTCTAACTTCATCACCTATATAAACATTATTCTCCCTAGGGATCTGCACCATACCATGATCTGCTGTAATAAACACTTTTGTATTTTTATTTTTATATCTTCCAATTAGCTCTTTAAGTTCTTTTAAAAGATATTCTGCTTCCTTTTCATATGAATGACTATCGGGTCCTTTTTTGTGTCCTAACCCATCTAACATACCGTAGTAAACAAATAAAACTCCTTTAAACTCTCTCTGTAAATTTTTTTCAATTAATGCAAACATATCTCCCAAAGTATAATACGTTAATACATTTGCATCTTTCTGAATTAAGAAAGAAAGACCAGAATTTGCAATATTTGAACCTGTAAGAATTCCTGCATAATTTCCTTCTTTCTTGATGTTTTGAAATACATTTGGAAGCCTTTTTATTTTTCTTTTTATCAAAGTATCATAACTTACATTCGACATTCCAGGATAACTGAAATCTATCATATTCAAAATGGTTCCAATTTCTTGCAAAAACTGAATGTAACCAAGTAATCCATGCTCCTGAGGAGTTAGACCTGTCATAAAACTTGTTATAGCCGAAACTGTTGTAGTAGGAAAAACACTACTTAACTTTAAAAATTTTTCAAAATTAATTTTTTTGTTTAATTTTAAAAACTTGTTGTATCCTAGACTATCAATTATTATTACAATTACTTTATCTGCTTCATCAATTTCAGGAGCAAGTATTTCATGCATAGTTTTATAATTTTCATGCAATAATCCAGAACCAAATTTTTTAAGCAATACGTTTACAAAAGATACAATTCCAATTTCATAATCAGGCTTTTGCATATTTATCACCCAAAAATAAGGCCGCACAACGCGGCCTTTGATTTTTAACCTTTCACTGAACCTTTTGTTAAACCTCCAACAAGATATTTCTGCATTGAAAGGAACAAAATAACCATTGGCGCCATTCCAATCAAAGCTGCCGCAGAGAACAACCCCCATTCAGTTTCAAATGGCCCTGTGGAAAATGTCCAAAGACCAACAGCATAGGTATATTTTTCAACATCTTGCAAAATTATTCTAGCTAAAACAAATTCATTAAAAGTACCCATAAAACTCAAAATAATTACAACTGCTAAAATTGGAGAAGCTAACGGAAGTACTATTCTCCAGAAAGTTTGCCAACGTGTTGCACCATCAATCATTGCAGCCTCTTCCAAAGAGCTCGGAATAGTATCATAAAAACCTTTTATCAAATACATATTAAATGCAATTCCACCTAAATATACAAAAATCAATCCACCTAAAGTATTCAACCCTAAAAATGGTATATATCTACCCAAAAAACTCAAAAATCCATACAATGCAACCATGTACATAATTGCTGGGAACATCTGGATCAAAAGTAACGACATTATACCATATTTTCTTCCTCTAAATCTCATTCTACTAAACGGATAAGCAGCAAGGGCATTTACAAGTGTGGTAATTATTGCAACCAGTCCTGCAACAATAACACTATTCAAAATCCACCTTATAAGATGATGATCAGTTTTTTCTTTCCAGATTTGATCTATTCTAAACAATTTTTTATCAATCACTTTTAAACTTGGATTTGCTCCTTTTAATGGGAGATAATCAATTAAATTCACTGCTAATTTTGATGCAAGGCTTAGATTAGATGCAATTTTTACAGGATAATCAGATTGTATCTTGGGAAATAACTGAGATAATGCCGAAATTCGAATTTTTATTCCATTTTTTGCTGATCTTATTGCATTAGGACCTATTCCTTCAATACTATCTACATATTTATCAAATTCTTCCAAAAATGCTTTCATATTTTTGGAAAAGGTTTCATATCTTTTTTCCAAATTCATATAAGTTTCGACCCAATCCATATTTCTAAAATATACTCTCAATTCCTTCCTTTTGACATCGTCATCAATATATGAAAGATAGTTATTTAAACTTGTTCTCAATGATTTTATGGCAAAATATGTTTTTCGAATATCTTTTGGTAAACTATATTTTTCTATTTTGGAAACAAAGGATTTAACTTTGTTTTCCAAAATTACGCTGTAAACAAATTTCTCAGCATCATTAATCTCAAGTTTCTTGTTTTCGTACTCTGATTTTAATTTTTCGAATTCTGACTTGTCTTCTTCAAGTTTTTTTGATAAAGCACTTAACAAATTCGATTTTTCAAGATAGTTATCAACAATGTCAGAAAAGTTATTAATTATATCAACACTTTCTTTTAATTGTTTTGAAGCTTTTAAATTAAACAATCTAATTGTTGACAAGAAATCGGCATATTTACTGGAAGATTTATCGGGAAAACTTTTCCAAACTGATAGAACTTCATCAGCTAGGTTATTTAATCTTTGTATAACCTCAGAAAAATCTGAAAATTCATCTGTAAATTTTGCATTTGATAATTTTTCTAAATAATTCCTTGTTTTTTCAAATTCTTCCATTTCATTACTTTCAGAAACAAAAACTTTAACTGAGCTATCGGAATTCTTTAAAATATCCAAAGCAACAACTAATGTATCCTTAAAACTCAAAAACTGCGGATAAATGGATTCTCGGATTACATTTAACATTCGTGTATATTCCTTTTGATAGAAATCAAGATCCTTTTTCAATAAATTAATTTGATTTTCAACTGTTTTAATTTCATTTTCCTTTTTGTTGATATTATCCGATAAATTCAAGAATAAATCTTCCCACTTTTTTTCAAATTCTTTTACTTTGTTTAAATCAAAATAATCATCTATATCCCTTTCTTTCAAATTTCCTTCTTTCAAAAGAACATTAAGAGCAACATATAATTTTTCTTCATCAGGTTTATTTTCCTTTGATTTTTCCTTTATTAAATTAGCATTTTCAACTAAACTTGCAATTAATTCTTTTGAGTTATCAGTAATAAATTTTTGAATATTTTCATATTCTTTATCTGTTGTTGCAAGTAAGCTTTTTGTTTCAACAGAATATTTTTTCAAACCTTCTATATCACTATTAAACTTTGATATCAAATCATCGTATGGTTTATCTGTATAAGGCAAGGAATTTGTGGTGATTGATTCAATATCTTTTAAAAGTCTTAAGACATTTTGTTCAGGAAATAAAAGATCTTTATAATTTTGTAGACTTAACCTGGAAGAAAATAACTTTGTTGAAAATGCAGCATTATCTCTTCTTAACGAAGTAGAAACAACCCAGACAATGGGAAATAATATAACAATAGCTAGAACTATTAAAATTATGTGTGTAATCCAATTTCTTCTTTTTACAACCATTATCTATTCACCTCTTCAAAAGAACCAGAAATTCTAAAGTTTACAAAGCTGATTCCAGCTACAATAAAGAATATAAGTATCGAAATTGCGCTTGCAAAACCAAAGTCTTGTCCTCTACCAGCTTCAAAAGCCAATTTATATGTATATGAAATTAGGATATCAGTTGCCCCTGCAGGAGTTGAAGTGTTAGGTATAGCAGGGCCTCCACTTGTTAACAGGTAGATATTTACAAAGTTATTAAAATTAAACGCAAAACTTCCAATCAGTAATGGTGCAACAGTAGTCATTAAAAGAGGAAATGTTATTTTCCAAAATCTCTGACCTTTCGACGCCCCATCTATGGAAGCTGCTTCGTATAGTTCATCTGGAATGCTCTGCAGAGCTCCTAAACTTACGGTCATCATATATGGAAATCCAAGCCATGTATTGACTATCAAAACTGCAACTTTTGCCCAAAATGGATTTGTCATCCATTGGATAGATTCTTTATTGAATAAACCACTAACAATAAATTTATTGATGATACCATACGTTTCATTAAAAAAACCATTTTTCCAAATCAAAACTGATATAAACGCAGGTATTGCCCAGGGGATTATTAAAAGAGTTCTGTAAAGAGAACGGCCTTTCAATGAATTATTATTCAGCACAAGAGCAAAAGATAAGCCAATTACAAAGGTAAACAACACACTTAAAGCTGCATAGGTGAAATTCCATAAAAATATTTTCATAAAAGGTCCAGAAATAGTAGGATCTGTAAAGATTTGAGAAAAGTTTTTAGTACCAACATAAGAAATATAACCCATTACAGGCTTTTTCTCACCATTTTCATCAAAGTCATAAAATGTACCATTTTCTTCCAACAAAGGTTTGTTGGTTATATCATTAACTAGAACTGTCTTAACCACATTCTTTCCATTTTCAACAACTTCGGAAAGCGATAATCTATAAAGATGTCGAATTGATTTCAATCTTAAAGTTCCATCTTCACTAAATCTCATTGAAAGTCTATTTCCCTGAAAATCGACTATTTCAACTTTACTTAAAAGAGGAAATCCAATTTTTGATTTAAAAAACACCTCATTAATTGCTGTGTCTATATCATCTGGAGAATAAAAATATCTGTAAGTTTTATCCTCATCAACTATAGCAATTATTTTATCTCCCTCTTTAATTAAATTATAATCATCAATTTCCTTTAAATTTGCTTCTCCAAGAAGCATTTTTCCTGCTTGAACTCTGATACTTTTAATTTCTCCCATAATATATTTATCCCCATTTGGGGTTATTACTATCAACTTAAAGTCATCAGTTGGTTCAATCCCATTAAATTCCACAAAAACTTCATAATTATATTCTTTAGCATCATTAGGTACATAAGTATATACCGGATCAGTCAAAAGTCTATCAACAACTTCCTGTCGCGTCATAATATGTCCAGTTCCGTAATTGGTAAATGCAGTTTTTATAGTAAATGCAATCGGATACAAAACCAATATAAATAACAAAATAATAGCAGGAATCATATATCTAAAAGGATAAGATTTTCTGTTAAAAATAAAAAAATCAATCAATACAATTAACACAAAAAAAGTAATCGATAACTCATAAAAACCTTTTTGAAATAAAAATAATGCTCCCCAAATAGAAAAAGCATTAAATAAAGCAAGAAGTATCCATCCAATAAATTTCCAAACTTTTGTCATTGCATCTCCTCCCGCATATTTTAAAAAAGGGGGAATCAGAATCAATCCCCCCTCTATTTAAACAAACAACACAATTATTTTATACCAGCTAAAATGGTATCGACAGCTTCTTTCAAAGCTTGTTCAACTGGGATTCCTTGGTCAAGTGCTTTAGATATTGCATCTCCCATTGCACCCCAAACTCCAGCCATTTCTGGAACATTTGGCATTGGAAGACCATAATTACCAAGAAATTCAGCAAACGCTCTTGTCACATCATCAACCATTGGTAATAAATCTTTTCTTGATGGTACCCTTGGGTCAGCTAAATAAATTCTGTACATTATATCTTTTGTAGCAATAAATTTGGTTAAGAATTCAATTGCATAAAGTTTATTTGGGCTCTTTGCATTAACCATAAAGCCCTGTGCACCAAAGAATGGTTTTGGGTGAACACCAGGTTCAAGATCAGGAATAGGAGCTACTCCAAAATCAATTCCAGCTTCTCTCCAACCAGGTACTGCCCACGGTCCATTGATAATCATAGCAGCTTGTCCATCTTTGAAAAGACCATCCATTACATTATAATTATCTCCTGATTCAAGTATTCCTTCATCAACAAGTCTTTTAATTAATGATAAACCTTTGATTGCTCCTTCATTTGCAAGTCCAATATCTTTTACATTAATTTTTCCATCTTTTTCGCCAAAAACATATCCTCCATAACCAAAAATAGCAAAACTACTGAAATAGAAGTTTTTAAAATCGTAAACTAAACCTCTAACTTCACCTTCGTATTCATCTTGAATTTGTTTTGCAAGCTCTATAAGTTCATCAAAAGTTTTTGGTGGCTCTTCGACATAGTCTTTATTGTAAACCAATGCTGGTCCATCAAATGCATATGGAATACCATATAATTTACCATTATATGTAAATGCTTCTAATGGTGTTGGTAAGTATTGTTCTTTTTCAGGTAAAAATGGTATTGGTTCAAGAAGACCATTTGCTGCAAGTTCCCCTACCCAGTCATGTGCACCAACAATAATATCTGCACCTTCACCTGCTGGAGCAGCTGTTAAAAATTTCGATTTTATATCACCAAAGTTCACCTGTACAACCTCTACCTCGATACCATAAATAGACTTAAATTCATCAGCAAGTTTTGTTAAAATAGGTGCTTGAGCTTCTGAAGTCCAAATAGTAATTTTTACAGCAAAAGCACTGAAAACCATAACAATTATAAGGATGGCTATAAGCCATTTTTTCATAATACTTCCCCTCCTTTGTAAAAAATAATTTGCATATAAATTATACTACAGAAATTTAACTTTTTTGAAAAAATGGAACAGTTTCCAATTAAATTATATCATAAATTATTCCGTTATTGTCAAATTTAAAAATAACTTTATTTCCTTTTCCAATTTTTTCGTCGATAATCAAATTTGAAATGGTAAATTCAATGGTATTTTCAAATAATCTTCTTAAAGGTCTTGCCCCCATACTGGGAATATAACCAGTTTCTGCAAGGTATTTTTTCGCCGAATCTTCAATTATCACAGTTATTTCCTGATCTTTCAATTTTTCATTCAATTCTCTTGTATAGATCTCCACAATTTTTTCGATATGTTCTTTATTAAGGGGTTTAAAAATTACTATTGCATCCAATCTGTTTAAAAATTCAGGTTTCAATTTTTCTTTTACAACATTTTCAATTAAAGCTGGAATCTCTGATAGTGCTTTATTTTCCAAAGCTTTTGTCATAATTTCACTTCCTAAATTACTTGTCATTATAATTATTGTATTCCTGAAATCTACTGTATTTCCTTTTCCATCGGTAAGCCTGCCCTCATCAAAAACCTGAAGTAAAACATTAAAAATCTCAGTATTTGCCTTTTCAATCTCATCAAGTAAAACAACACTATATGGTCTTCTTCTTACCGCTTCTGTTAACTGTCCACCTTCTTCGTAGCCAACATATCCCGGTGGTGCACCAATTAACCTTGAAATAGAATGTTTTTCCATATATTCACTCATATCAATTCTTATTAAAGAACTTTCTGAACCAAACAAGATGTCAGCTAGCCTTTTTGCAAGTTCCGTTTTTCCAACACCTGTTGGTCCCAAGAACAAAAATACACCTGTAGGTTTTTTCGCATTCTTTATTCCTGTTCTAGACATTCTAATTGCACTTGCAACAACATTTACTGCCTCTTCTTGATCAACAAATTTCTCATGAATTAATTTTTCAAGATTCTTTAATTTTTCCTTTTCTGTTTCTAAAATTTTTCCTGTTGAAATTCCCGTCCACATTTCAACAGTTTTGGCAATATCTTCTTCGGTTACATTATTTCCACCTAAAATCTTTACTCTTGAAGCTGATTCATCTACCAGATCTACTGCTTTATCAGGCAAAAATCTTTCTGTTAAGTATCTTGCTGCCAATTTTGCAGCTGACTCTAATGTTTTATCTTCTATTTTCACCTTATGAAATTCTTCAAACGATTTCCTCAAACCTTTTAAAATTTCTATGGTTTCTTCAACACTAGGTTCGTTTATGTACACAGGCTGAAATCTTCTTTCAAGTGCTTTGTCTTTTTCAATATATTTTCTATATTCTTCAACAGTTGTTGCTCCTATACACCTTAATTCTCCTCTTGCAAGTTCAGGTTTCAAAATATTTGCAGCATCAACAGATCCTCCTGTTGCACCTGCACCCACAACCATGTGAATTTCATCAATAAAAAGAATGATATCTGGAGATTTTTTAATCACATCAATTATTTTTTTCAACCTTTCTTCAAATTCGCCCCTAAATTTGGTGCCAGCAATTACTCTTGCAAGATCAAGTTTTAATATTTTCTTATTTCTTAAAAACTCAGGTACCTCACCTCTTACAATTTTTTGTGCTAATCCTTCTACAATAGCCGTTTTACCAACACCCGGATCACCAATAACAACTGGATTATTTTTCAATTTTCGACCTAAAATTTCCATTATTCTAAAAATTTCTTTTTCCCTACCAATTACAGGGAGTAATTTATTTTTTCTGGCAAGATCGGTTAAATCTTCAGTAAATTTTGTTAAAACGTCTATATTTTCATCTTCTGAAGTTTTTCCGGAAGTTCTTAATTCCTTAATTGCTTGATAAACTTTATCTTGTGTTACTCCATATCTTGATAAAATCCTGTAAGTCATACTTTCTGGAAGAAGAGTCATTGCTAAAAGTAGGTGATCAGTTCCTATTTTTTCATCACCCATTCTTTTTGCCTCTTTTTTTGCCTCTTCTATAACATGCCTTGCATCGGGAGTAATATAAATCTGCCCTGCTGGAGAATTGGTTTTTACGCCATATCTTGAAACAAAAGTTTCAATTTCTGCTTTTAATTCATTTAGATCTACTTTGAGTTGTTTTAAGATTTCTTTTGCTGCATTTTCATCATCTTCCAAAATAGAAAGTAAAATATGTTCAGAAGACATCTGATTTTGCTTGTACCTATTTAAAATATCAGAAACAGCCATTAATATTCTTTGACCATTTTCTGTGTACTCATTTAAATCGAACACTTTAGCACCTCCTTCTCTTATTGTTCAAATGTTCCACTTTTTACAAGACTTTTTTCAAACATCAAAAATTCCCCTCGACTCATAACACTTTCAATTTCCAAATCCTCATTTATAATAACTAGATCTGCATCAAAATTTTTCTTTATTTGTCCCTTAGACTTTAATTTTAATACCTTTGAAGGATTTAAAGTTATAGTTTTTATTGCCTCTTCAAGTGGTATATATCCATTATTAACAACTTCTCTAACAATTTCATACAATGAAGAAACTTCTCCTATTTTTAATCCCATAAAGCTACCACTTGAACCAAATTTTGGAAGGCTTCCCTGACCATCTGAAGTTAAGGTCACATTATCTATCACTTTGTTTTCAAAACATTCCCTTAAAAATCCAACAGTTCTATCTTTACCTTCCTTAGTTGAATAACTAGTAGTTAAATCAAAAAAACCGCCCATTTTTGCAAACTCTATACCCTGAAACAAAAGGTTTCTATTTCTATTCATATGAGTAGGATACAAATTTACAATAGGTATTTCTGTGTTCTTGGCTATTTCAAATAAATAATTGATCCCAGCCTCTCCAGAACCAACATGAAAATTAACAACTCCTGCTTTATTTGAGAGTAATCCTCCAAGTCTTGCACTTGAAACTACTTTTTTTATTTCATCCAAAGTCGGTTGTGTTGACCTATGATCAGAAATAGCAATTTCACCAACTCCAATAACTTTATCTATTAAAACCAAATCTTTAACAATACTTCCTGTAATGGTTAAAGGAGGAACTGCATACGAACCAGTATACATAAAAGTAGTTAGTCCCTCTTCTTCCAAAGCTTTTGCTTTTGCAAACAAATTCTCAAGACTTCTTGTTATCCCATCAGTACCAAGACAACCTACTACTGTTGTAATTCCCGCCCTTATTAATTGACTCAAATTAATTTCAGGAGTTCTTGAAGAAAATCCACCCTCACCTCCACCTCCAGAAATGTGAACATGTGAATCAATAAATCCAGGCAAGATTATTTTTCCAGTAACATCAAAAACTTTAATTTCCATTGAAGATGTTTTAAAATCTACTTCTTCATCGATCAATGCTATTTTATCTTTTAAAATCAATATATCTTTCTTTCCAAGATATTTCGGAGAAAATATTTTGGCATTTTTTAAAACTTTAATCATTTTATTTTCCTCCTTTACTGATATAATTAAGTAGATAGAACATAAATTAAAAATACTGCCAAAAATTTTATAAAACCAAACAAGAAAGGGGAGAATATGAAAATTTTTATTTCTTTAATAAACATATCCATAATAATTGTACTTTACTTTGTTTTAATTAAAAAAGTTACTAACAAAATTTATAGAAAAATAACTACTGATGTCTTCAAGATCCAAACAATTCTTTCTCCCATTACAATATTATACTCCATAATATTTGCAGGTCTTTTTAAAATAAATCTTAAAGAAATGGGTTTTCAATTGGGAAATTACAAAAATGGACTTATTGCTATTCTTGTTTTTGGACTACCTATTTTTGTTCTAACCTATATTTTTGCAAAAAGTGCAAAAAAAGAGGAAATCAATGAATTTAAATTCATTAAGATAAAATCTAAATGGCAGATATTGTATGTATGGATTCTTGTTGGATTAACTGAAGAAACTTTTTTTAGAGGGTTGATCCAAACTTATTTGAATAAAAATATTAATGGTAGCATATTTACAATTTCTTATTCTGTCATATTAACAAGTCTAATTTTCTCATTATTTCATATTCTAAACGTTAAAAATAGAAGCGAAACGATAAAAGCGTTTATTCAACTTCTTCCCACAAGATTTTTAATTTCGATTTTACTCGGTTATTCATTTCAAATTTCAAATAGTTTAATATACCCTATTATTATACATAACATTATTGATGGAATAACATTTTCAACTGTTAAAAAATCTATTGAATTTTAATCAATAGTGTATTATAATTATTATGGAGGTGAAAAAATGAAGATAGCAATACCTGTGTTAGAAGACAAAGGTGAAAATTCTATAATTTCCGAACATTTTGGGCATTCACCATTTTTTGCTTTTGTAAATTTAAATGGAAAAAGTTTCACGGTTGAAGTAGAAAAAAATCCTCTTGAAAATCATGGCCCTGGAGATATACCCGAATATTTAAAGAACAAAGGAGTTGATTTATTAATTGTTCGTGGTATAGGTCAAAGAGCTTTAGTGTTTTTCGATCAATTTGGCATTAAAGTCATCCGTGGAGCAAATGGTACCGTTAACGAAATTATCAACAAATATCTTGAAAACAAACTTAAAGACACAGAATATGAAGTAAAGGAAAAATTTCATGAACATTAAAAATTGATATTGAACTTGTCTTAAAAAATAATAAGAAAACCCCCTTAGTTATTTTAATGCTAACTTTGGGGGTTTTAGTTTTTTGATTTTTTGGTATCCCTAATCATGTAAAAGACCTTTGATTATCAATTCAGTTGCTTCATCTTCGTTTAAACCTTTTGCCATAAGCATTTCTAGTTGTTTTTGATTTACTCTTCCAATAGATGCTTCATGAGTTAACTCTGATAAATCGTTGGTTATTTTCAAAATGGGAACCGTGGAAACATTAACTTTATCTCCTTTAGTTATTTCTTCACATGAAATGTGAGCTCTTGAATAAGGAGCATTACCATATGCTTCGTTTAAAACTTTAGCTCTTGATTCATCTAAAGCAACTACTATGGTTTTTGCAAGACCTTTTGAGTGTGAGCCTTCAAGTTTTAAAATTTCATTTATTTTTACCTCATCTTTTTTAGAAGCTTTAACCTTGGAAACAAGTTCTCCAACAGCATCTTTTTCTAAAGTTAAGTCCATCAAAACATTAAGTTTTCCAACTCTGGTTTTTGTTAATGAAAATGAATTTTTATATACCCCACCTTCTTTAACATGAGCAATTGTCTTTGTTGAAAGATTAATAGTACCCAAATCACTGTGGTAATGCTCATCGGCATATTCCATATATGCTTCTTCTTCGACAATTACATTAGAAATAGCATTGTGGGTAAATTCTTCGGCTTGTGGAAAAACACAGTGTGCCAAGAATTTAACTCTTGCTCCTTTTCTAACAATAATATTAAAAATAACTTTCTGTAATCCTCTCTTTTCAACATAACCAGTACATACATGAACAGGCATAGGAATATGAACATTTTCCAGAATTTCCATATCTACCTGTACCCCATTTTCTATTTGTTTAGGAACAAGTCTAATCCCTTCAACGTTATTCAAACCAATAACCTTATCACCACTAATTATAATCGAAGCAATTCTTTTATCTAAAAACTTTGAAGCATCTGTTCCAAGTTTTTCAACAGTTTTAACTATTGTTTCAAATTCTCTTTTAACGTCCATCTAACTTCAACTCCTTAGTTACTGGAATATTAGGGTGATCACAAGAATTACAAATATTTTTAAACACCTTAACAACTTTATCTGTCGGACCATGTGTTAAGATTTTTCCTGCACAAATTAAATATGCTTCATCGGTATTAAACGCCATTTCTTCTCTATGAGTTATGACAATTGGAGTGCCACCATATGAAGATATGTAATCAATAATATTGTTTATCATATCAAGACTCATTATGTCTATTCCAGAATCAGGTTCATCAAGTATGACAAACTTTGGTTTTAAAAGTAAAATTGATGCAAGTTCAATTCTTTTTCTTTCTCCTCCGCTTAAACTTTTATCAATGAATCTATTTAAATACAAATTAGGATCTAACCCCACTTTTTCCATAACATCAAAAAGAGATTTCTTATCTACAGATAAACGTCCACCAAGAGTTAAATAAACATAAACAGTCAAACCTTCATATCTGGCAGGTTCTTGCCACATTAAAGTTATACCCATTTTTGCCCTTTCATATACCGATTTATCAGTTATATCAATATTATTTAAAAAAATCTTTCCAGAAGTGGGTTTGTAATCTTCTAAACCCATAATTAAATAACCAATTGTACTTTTACCCGCACCATTAGTTCCTAGGATAGCATATTTTTTGCCGGGTATAAACTTTAAATTCAAATTATCTAAAATCTTTTTATCCGATACTATGTAAGATACATTCTTTAATTCAAGCATAAAAACACTCCTTAAAAAAAGTAATATAAAAATTAAACTATTTAAATTGTATCACAAAAAAAGAAAAATAAAAGTATGAGCAACAAAAAACCTCTCCGGAAAAGGAGAGGTTTTTTAAAAAATATTCAGATAACAAGTCCCGGGCACTACCTA
>Ga0190329_1000168_pt1 | contig 19103 bp, 20 predicted proteins | sample 48720423_MG_FD_161655 | JGI IMG/M metagenome (GOLD analysis project Ga0190329, IMG submission 161655) | Hydrothermal vent sediment bacterial communities from Southern Trench, Guaymas Basin, Mexico - 4872-04-2-3_MG | ecosystem: Environmental > Aquatic > Marine > Hydrothermal vents > Sediment ... | reverse complement strand
CCATCATAGGGTGCATAATAGGTTGTATTGCATGTAACAATTTCTCCATTATCAAATCCAGATGCAGAATAATTGTAACCGATTAACTTGTTACCTGGATATGTGTAGAATGATACATTATGAACTCTCACATAATATGAAGATGTTGTTGATGAACCTGTCACCCATGCGACGCCGTCCTCCAATGTTCCGTCATTACTACCCCAGCTATCTGATGCTGTCGTTCCAGTATTTTCATCAAATTTCCACCATGAAACTAATCCTCTCTTAACACACTGGTCATTCTTTCCATAAAAGTTTGCCATGATTTCATCTGGAGTTAAAGCTACATTATAAACTCTGATGTAGTCCATTCTACCATCGAGGGTTTTATCATTCCCAACATAAGAGCATTCACCTATAACAACATCTGCTGTGTTGGCTGAAGGCGTATTTGGTTCTGTGTAGTTGTAAACCTCAGTACCGTTCTGGTAAACATACATGGTGTGAGTTGTATTATCGAATACCACCGTCAGGTAGAGCCATGTGTGTGGTTGAAGTTGGGCTGTTCCAACAGTTTGGTTGTGACCATTAACACAAATCATCAGTTCTGCATTTCCACCGTCATTGTATATTGCTATGCCCCATCCAGTATTTGCATTTGTCATCTTTGAAATGATTACATCGAACTTATCATCAGCAGGTAAGGTATCAATCCATATTGCAAAGTCAATTGTGAATGAAGATGTGAGATTTAAAGATGGGTCATCTGGTACTCTAACATTATCGTTTGCACCATCAAACTCCAAACCTGTCCATCCATACTCGTAATCAGGATGGTAAACTGCAACTTTTAAGGGTATGAGTTCATCACTAATTATTGAGTTATTGAGCGGGTTTATTGCAATTGGTTGAGTTGGTTTTCTATCTGTAAGGAATTTTACTGTTATGTTATTATACTGCCCACCCTCCAGAGTACATATTCTGTAATAATAGTATGTACCTGTTGTGTTGAATGTTGTTTCATCTTGTGTTACTGTTTGGTTCGCCTGGTTGGTTAGATGAATTCTGTTAATCCATGTATTTGTTTGCCAATCAAAGATGTAAAGCCAGTATTCCATGTCGTCACCACCGTCAGTATCATTAAGGTCAAACGTTATGTGGACATATCCACCTGGGTCTGGAGGATTATTTGCTATATCCACATGAATTTGTCCATCACTTGGAGAGACGTTTGATATGACCACATTTGGTGAGGTATAAGGAGTATTTGTATGGTCTTCTTTATACTCTGTTGAATATCCGTATGTGTTATTCCAGATAAACAGTGCATAGTAGTAAGTTGTTCCAGCGGTCAATCCAGTATGTGTGTATGATGTTGATGTTGTATTCACCAACAATATTCCAGTTGTTGGTGTCCATGTTGAGTGGGGAGTTGTATCATATCTGATGTAATAACTATCTGCCTGCGGGGATGTCCCCCAATCTAGAGTTATTGATGTTGAATCTTCATTGGCTATGAACCAAGCAGGAAGAACATCATCTAAAGTTGTGAATGAGTAGGTTTGGTTTGTATAGTTCTGGGGTTCTCCATAATTCGATGCATTGATTGCCCACTCGTAGGTTGTGTTTAATTCTGTAAAGTTTGCATTCCAAGCGTAATATGTTCCATTTCCAACATTAGTCCAGGATGCGTAGGATTTCCAAGTTCCTGAATCATTCCAGTAGAAAGTTATGTTCATTGCTTTACCGTTTCTTTGAGAGATATATGCAGAGGTATTTACTCCTTGATTAAATGTTGGTACTACGCCTGTAGCACCGTTTTCTGGTAAAATATTTGAAAACTGTGGTTTCAAGCCTACCTCTTCTGATTCAAAACTACTCCAAGTTGGTTCTATTGATACATATTTTCTTAGTCTGTACCAATATATGTAATGTTCAATCCAAGAATCTGTAGATGAATAGTGACTACCCCGTGACTTCCATATTATGTAGCCATTGCTGTCGTATGTAAAAATATCGCCTGATGAACCTCCACCATTATCGTTATGATAATCATGATTATCAAATGCAAATGTAGTCATATCTTCATCTGGTATATTGGTTGTAACTTCTTTGTAAAAGTTTAAAGTGTTATCCATGTTGTATGTTTCAAATCTTGCTTTGGTTGAACTTAAAAGATAAAGTTTATAAATATATGTATTTCCTTCGTTCAATTCTGTTGTCCTAGATGAAGATGATGCAGTATTTTCATTTTCAGCATAAAGCCTTACACCTGGTGATGTTTCTGATGCAGAGTTATCAGTATTATAATAGAATCTTATATTTGTATTATCATCATCAAATATGGATGTCCCATTTTGATTGGAAAAGATTATTGCTTGAGAACCTGCCCAATTTCTTGCATCAATCGAGTTGAGTTTAAATTTACCTTCAAATAGCAAACTTGGTTCTGGTGGGATGGTTATTTGGTGTAACCACCCATTGGTTCTTTCAACAGTTGTGAATTGTGATGTTGGGTCAAAAGTTCCATCGAAGAATAGTATGAATGTATCGTTTCCATCGCTTGTAGTAGTCGCAGATGGATTTCCATAATACATATAGATATATTTCTCGGTTTGACTTTCAATATCCGATGGTAGCTTAACCCATATTATTGAATAATTGCTGTTGTTAACCTCCTCAATCCAGTAAGAAAGTTCTGATGTCTCATTAGCAAACCTTATATCGCCAAAATCATCCCTACAATGCCCCTCACAATCTATTGTTGCACTTGCAGGGTCATCATATCCATCATTTTTATAGACAGTTATTTTCATCTGATAGTTATTACTTGCATTTGCTATAACCATCTTCTTTCTGTACTGCCAGTTTGAGTCCCACCATGCAAATTGTTTGAGTTGTATCCTGTTTCCACCAAAATTAAACTCTGGAACTATATCTACTGAAAATCTACCTGTTGATGGTTTTATTATTCCGTGAATATCAAATATATAATACTTATCTGGCTCAAGGCGTTTTAGAGTGGCTTTATTTATTGGTTTCCATACATACTTGTATCTGATTTCGTCTTTATATCCTGAAATGTATGTCTCATTGATGATTTTTGTTTCATTCTCTCCTGTTTGGTTGTTGTGAATCATAATGGTTTTTTGTCTTGTTGAATATATTGGAGTTTTGATTGTGTAGGATTGATTTACAAGAATTAAATATTCTATTTTGATTTGTCTGAATTTGCCGATTTGTTTTGCAATTATGTGCTTTAAAAATCCTCTTGCTACTGGTTGTAACTTACTTATCTTTATAGCTATTGGAAGATGTGCATCGCTTAAAACATGCTGTCTGTATATGTATGGCTCTTCAACATTATTATATCCAAATTTTTTATAATCTGATTTTGATGTGATTAGATATGATTCTATTTGAGGGAGTTTGGCAGAAGAAAACATATAGATGGTTGGAACTAATAGGAGAGAGGAAAGGAGAATTGCGGTCACTAGTTTTTTTGGCATCACCACCTCCTCTCATAAGTGATGATGCCTTATGTTCCTAAGTCAACGATGTAGTAGATGTCATGCCCTATATGCACCGTCTCTGGAACAGCACCAACATCTAAGATTTCGAGTTTCCAGTAAAGTGTTTCGCCTGGTATCCACTCTGAACCTTTTACTGCTGAAATGTCTATCTCTGAGGTATTGTGGTCAGCACCTACATCCCAAGATTGCCACGAACCTGACATGTTGCTCCATACTCTAACATTGTTTGCAGTTTGAATGTCTCCAATGTCACCAACATGCCATGTTATATTTAAGATTGGTCTATCGTTAATGTTCTTAATTGCAAAGACTGTTGAGTTTACATGCTCTTGGTTTGGAGTTGCATCTGGGAATTGGATTCTCAAAGTATCTGATGTTAATCCACTTGTGACTTCTGTGTATTCTGGTGCAAACATTACAAAGGTTTCATAGTTTCCTCTTATATTGTACTGGAATGTTATTACCAATCTTCTGTCATAATATGCAATGTAGGGATATTTTATAGAATAGCCACTTGCTGGTTTGAACAATACAACAGGGTCGCTCCATGTGCCGTCTGGGTCTGTTAAGACTCTGTAAACAAGCCAACCAGAGGCATTGATGTAAACGCAGACAATCTGGTCGTTGGCTATATCTCTCACTGATGATTGCCAGTGACCTTGAATTTCTGAAGATGATGTTCCTAAGTCTGCTTCAATATCCCCTTTATCTGTCCAGCCTGCACCATCATAAACTTGCCAGTGTAAATCTCTACCATTGTCAATATATGTCAAAACCAACTTTTCACCCAAGATTTCTAAAGATGGCATCCAGTATGAGAGAAAATTATTACCAGCTGAATATTGCGACCCACTATGAAATTCATATATATATGTGAAGCTTCCTAGAGGTGTGTTGCTAATATAATATCTAAGTGTGGTATAACCAGAGTAACCTGCAACTATTTGCCACTGTCCATCATAATATATTACATCTGCACCGTATGATATGTAGTTGTCTCCATAACTGATATAATGTTGGCGTAATATACTTCCAGAGTGCCATGCTGTTCCATTATACCATATATAGTTTAAGTCTGGATAGTTATAATAATAGGCATAAACTGTATTATTGTATGTAAATGCAGTATAAGGTTTGCTCCCACTTACTGCAGTATTAATGATTGGCTTTACTGCAAAATCTTGACCATTTGAAGAAAGTCTTACATCTATACCCTTCCCATCTTCAAATAACCAATAGTCATTAGTATTGTTTTTATAAGGTATAGTTTGTCCAGCACGGTTGTAGCCATTTACTGGAGCAAAGAGATGTGGTTGCCCAAATACATACTCCGTAGTAAAACTATAAGTTGTGTTAGCCCAACCAGTTCCATCCTTTGCACAAACCTGCCACTCGTAAGTCTCCCATGAACCTGTGAAATTACTATTCAAAACAGTAACATTATGATAGCTGACTCCTCCCAAAGCACCGCTATCATAGAATGTAGCCCATGTTCCAGAGTTGTTCCACTTCAAAACCACCTGTGCCAAATCTCCATCGGCATCTGTAACATTCACGGTTAAATTCACACCTTCTCCTCTCCAGACATCAACAAACGTTGCTCCATCTGCTGGAGACACATAATTTATCGTTGGCGATGCTCCTCTCACTGGCTCTGGAAGAATATACACCACAGAAGTAAGTATCACTACTGCAATCACCAGCGTAATCAAACCCCTTCTAAACCTTCTCTCATTCATTTTCTTTCCCCCATTTCAAATCAATTTGAGCCTAATTAAACTTTTTCTATGGCGGAGGAAGCAGACCCTGGGCGAGATACTCTGCAATGATGTTCGTCTTTGGTATGGTTTCTATAACCTCACCTATGATTGCCTCTTCTGGCACTTCTTCAACATAATTGTTGTTATCTCCTTTGAAGAAATATGTATCCCCTCTTATTGCAACTAATCTATGGGCAACAAAGAAATTATCATATCTATAAACCATTATGTCTCCAATGTCTGGATGATAATATGGTGAATCTTTGAGTGCAATAACCAGTAAATCTCCGCTGTGAATTGTTGGAAGCATTGAGTATCCATAGGCTCGGGTTGCATACAGGTATCTGTAATCATATTTGCCCAGCTCTATCAATGGATGTAAAACAATTATTGTTATGAGTATGATTGAGATTATTGTAATTAATGTCAGTGGTTTCAACTCTATTTTCATAGCATCTCCCAGCATCTCAATTTCTTAACATCTCCCTCATAATACTCGCAGTACGCAATATTTTTTAGATAGATTCTAACTCCATTCTTGATTGGCTCTATATCTGCTGGTAGATTAATTTCTATCGAATCCACTGTTTTCTTATCTTCAATCTGGTGTCCTCTCAGATGATAAAGCACTATGTTTTTGTTGGTGAAATCAATGGTTTTAACATTCAGATATACGGTATCTATCAAAGCTTCTTCACCTCCTCTTCAATCAAATGAAATATCGTAGAGTAAATTGAAATTACCACCACTGTCTGTAACAGGGTTATCACCACTTCCTCAAGGGTTAGATGCATTATGATTGAATATGGAATCAACATTGCAATTCCAAGAAGTATGGGTGCTGTATAGCCTCTGTCGTATTTACCTCTTATCAGCATCTTGGCAAGTGGAACATAGAAAAACATTGAAATCGTATAAACTATGGTTTTATCCTGCATCCACTGGAAAAACACTTCTGGTCTCTGGATTATCATTAGGATTAACATTGCACATACGCCAGGCGTGAGTGCTTTGGTAAGTCTCTGGATTTTTTCCTCTTTCATAGATACCATCCCTTAACTCCACATGGTATGGCAAGGAGAAGCATGGTCAATCCAATTACGTTCATGTAATGAGTGATTGCAATATCTGGTCTCTGCGGTGTTAGTGAGATATGTAGTTCTACATTCTGGTTCAGGTTAACCTGTCTTGTAACGGTATTGTACCCATCTTTGTAAATAGTTACTGTGTATGTTCCCTCCTCAAGAGTAAATTCTACGACTCCACTAGGCGGAACAATCTCTGTTTGACCTCCAACCTCTACAGTTGCTCCAGCAGGGTCAACATAAACCGTTAGAGTATATTCCTGTATCTCTGGCTCAAGCGTGAAGTAAACATCTTTGTTTGAATCCAATGTCACAATCTTGGTCTCTGCCTTGTATCCATCCTTAGAAACCGTAACGTAATACTGGTCTTCCTCAAGGGTGAATGTGCATTTTCCACTTGCACCCGAGTTTGCCGTCCATGTATCGCCATCCATAACTTCAACTGTACAGTATGTCGGAGTGGTATGAACAGTTAGAGTATATTCATGAACCTCTGGTTCTAACGTAACAGTTATGGTTTTATCGCTATACAAGGATACTGTTGTGGTTTTAGTTTTGTATCCTTCCTTTGATACTGTTACCTTGTATGTTCCCTCTGTAAGGTAAAATGTCGCACCAGATGTTCCAGAGTTTTTGGTTTGACCTGCTACTGTTACATCACAATAGGATGGATTTGTCTTAACTGTTAGATAATGTTTCGGTGGAGGTATATAGTAACCTATTGTCAGCTTTGGTTTCAAATCTGGATTCGCTATATTGGCTGAACACCAACATATCAATTGGCTTGGATACTGTTCAAATACAGCAAATTTCAGCCATTCTCCCTTTTCAATCCAGCTAACTGGTATTCCAATCTCTTTCCATCCAGTTCCATAAATATATACATCTTTATAATCTTCATATACATCAGTTCCCTGACTTACTGCAACTGCGTCTTCCACTCTTGGTGGTTTGTGTGGGTATATGCCATCTCTATCTCTGAATAAGGTAATCTTTATTGGATTGCCTGTGTTGGATACAACGTAAATTTTCAACTTTGCAGATGTGATTCTACCAGAAAATGAAGGTATATTGAAATACATGAATGCTATGCAGGTTGATGGAATATCACCTCCCTTTTGGGATGCATACAGATAGGGATTACCACTTGGGCTTAAAGAGTTGTAGTTTATAACATAGTTGTCATCCTTATCTCCAACTACTGTTGTAGTCTCCATCGCCAGTATGTTTGGCAGGTAAGCCCCAAGAAGCATTAGCACGCCAGCCCCAGCAAACACCACAGTTAATATCTTCCAACCTTTCTTACTCATCTATATCCACCCCCAACTAATATCAATTGTTGGATAATCAACTATGTTAATATAAACTGTGCAACTAGCTATGCCCTGAGAAGGTGTATTAACATTCGCTATAACTTTCCACTTTCCTGTCTCATTCCACCTGTAGTAATGTGGGCTATTTTCATCTGGATACCTTATAAGCACATCATATCTGTATATGTAACCATCCATGAGAGGGATTTCAGCATGTGACTCGTATCTGTAAGACCACCCAGATGGAGCATATATCCTAATTGTTGTCCACCAAGTATCGTAATCCTTCCCATGATACTCCAGATACCAATATGTTTTCATTTTGCTTCCGAGTTGAAATGTTGTGCTTTTTCTCCATTTGAATACGGTTGATTGCGTCAAGGATATGTTTGGCGATATTATTAGAAGTATTGCCATGATTATTAGGATAGCTATTGCCATCTTGTTAATGGTATCACTCTCCTTTCAGTTACAAATGCCAAGCCAAACGTAGCAGGAAGCAAGGCGATTGCAATAGTAAGCTCTGCATTGCTCTCTGGAATGTGCTGGTTTGTAGCTGTTGAAAACGCTGTAACTGGGTCTATCAATCCATACCCATACTGCCTGTCAAATCCCGCTGTTCCCAAATCTCTAGCTGTTGTTCTGAATAAATCATACATTCTCAGCGGTGGTAGTTTGGTCTTTTCAGCAACCAGTGCAAAGCAACCAGCAACTATTGGAGTTGAAAACGATGTCCCAGATACCGTTACCCTGCTTCCAGAGGAATCAAAGGTATTTATATTGACTCCATAGGCAACAACATCAAGTTCATCACCATAACATGAAAACGATGCAATGTAGTTGGTCTTATCAACAGCACCAACCGTGAAGGCATATCTGGCATCTCCAGGACACATCACATCAGAACCTGAGTTTCCACTCGCAATAATCATTGGAATTCCATAGTTTGTAACCATGTTATCAACTGCAACTCTCAATATAGATGAACCCAGAGAATCTGGCGGGCAACCAAATGAGTTTGAACATATAACATATCTGTTGTGAGAGAGTTTCCAGTTTGCAACCCAGTTCCATCCCTTCAGTATGCTCCAGTAATCTGCAATACCATCTGTATGGAAAACCTCAACATCCAGTAAATCCACGCCTCTTGCAACTCCTGGATAATTAGGGTCTTGAGATGCAATGCAACAGGCAACCTCTGTTCCATGAGGTGCAACATAATCTCCATAGAGTTCATACTTATCTATAACTACGCTTCTACCCCCTCTCTGAAGTTGCGGGATATTCTCATTTATTCCAGTATCCACAACCGCTATGACAATACCTGAACCATTCGCTGGAATTGATGATAGTTTTAGAAACTGTTTAACATTATTCAGAAGTTGAACATCAAATACCCTTACCACTTTTTCATTTGGATACACAGCTTTAACATATTTGCTCTGCATCAGTTGTGGTAACTTGTTTCCATCAATCTCTGCAAGGATTGTATTAACTGGATGCACCATAGTATCAACAACATTTCCGCCAAGTGTCTCAATTTGCTGAGTAACTATAGCTTGTGCCTCAACAGATTGCGGTGCTGGAAAATCCTCAAGCTGAACTATGTATTCTCCTCTCCCCATATCAGACATGGCAAGAACGGATGGCGTAGTGTAGGATGGTATTACTGGAATGAGAAGATAATAAACAATTGGCAAGGATATGGCGAATGGAATCAGAAATGCCAGTGCCTGTTTCTTCGTTATCTTTGGTTTTGCTGTGTAGATTATGTATGATATAAATATTATGGCAAATATTGTTCCAAATGGGAATGAAAAGGCATCAAATACCGTTAGAATGATTAGCAGGGGCTTATCATTTTTGGAGAAGTAGGTAAGTACGTAGCCAAGAGCTATGAGAAGTAGAATGGCTGGAGAAATCATGTAAAAGGATATGTTTCCAAACAGGAATGAGATATAGGGTATGCTTACGATGATGTAGAGGTAGTGAAGATAGTATAAAATAACTCCAGTTAGCAGTAGGATGATTCTTGTTATTTCGTATTGCTTCAGGTTCACTTTTTATCACCACTTTTTGGCGAGTAGTATAGCAACAGCGGATGGTAAGGCAAATGATACTATCATCAACACATCTATACCAACTTCAGGCTTTGGTGTCTTTGATATTGTGAATGGTATTATTTTTTCAGCAAGTGGTTGAGATGGATTATATGGGTCTGTAAATCTGGCGTCATAAGCTCTGACAACTATGTAGTAATTCCCTTCAGATTCTGGTGGGCAATATATTTTACCCTCTATGTATGATGTTTGACCTGCTGGAATTGTAGCGTAGGCTAAAACATTTTCCTTCAATGGAATATGTATATCATTGCTCCAAGATAACATATCTTGGGGTGGTCTGTATCCCTCTGGAGTATTTGCAAATATGTATTGCGTATCATCTTTCCATACAGAAAGTTGAGATGCGTGGAATATTGGCAATAATCCTTCATCACTACCGAATATCTCATATTTTGGCTGGTCGTTTTCATAGTAAAGATTTGCTCTCCAGTATCCTGAATTTGTAATAACCTTGTAGTTTGTGGCTTCCCACAGTACATCCCCTGCTGATATTTTGCCATCATTGTCATTATCTTTGAATATACCAAATGTTATGAATGGTTTTACCCAATCTGCTTTGCTGACCGAGAATGTTATTCTGAATTTTAGATATTGGTTTTCAGTTGCATTTGTTGAAAAGGCTTGGATATTTGCTTTTGCAAATGTAATTCCTATTTCATTTGTTGATTGTGGTGCTATAAAGTTGTCTATATTACTTCTATCTATCTCTAGTGTTCTTACAACATCAACATTGCTTGCATATTGTATTAAGGATTGTGTACTTGCAACTGCTGGATATGATTGTGGTAAGGAGATATAAACTGCTGAAATAAGAAATACAAGTAGCAAAAGAGTTGCTATGGCTGTCGGCATGTGCCATTTTTTTGTAAATGGAATTGGTAATCCGTAGATTATGAGTAATGACGGGATAATTGATGCTATTAGTGTTGCAACTATATCTATAACTGTTACTGTCAATCCTGAGAATAAGACCCATAGCATTCCAGCAAACCAACCAACACATGCACCGACCAACAACAGTATCCAGAAGTTTCCTTTCTTTGTCACAAAGTGCAATATTGCATTTGCCAGCATCCCAAGCACCACAAACAACAACACCATCTGTATCAACATCTTTTCACCTCCCAAATATCATGGCTATACCAAATGAGACTATGAGAGGAAGAAGGAATATAAAAAGTGCAAGCATTGGATTAAATATTAGATTTGTAGCTATTATCCACCAGTATTTTGTAATCAACAGGTAGTATCCGACGATTAAGACTATCAATGCTACCAGTTTTGCTATCACTTTATACCTCCTTTTTTCTTATAGTAGTAGTAAACTACGCCAGACACTATCGCTATTAAGACTATTGCACCAATCAGTATCAAAACCCAGCTCCATACTGGTTGAAGGGTTACCTCTATAGTCTTGTCAGCATTTGCCACAAAGCTTGATGAAAATGCTTTGTATCCATCCTTTGAAACTGTGTATTCATATTGTTTGTTCTCAAGCCAGAATGTTGCATTACCATTTGCATCTGTATATTTTGTGGTAACTCCTTTGATTTCTATTTTTGCTCTCTCGATTGGGTCTCCGTTTGTATCTACTACATGGAATGTTATCTTATAGTTGCCATAAACTTGTTTAACATAAGCAGATATTGTTCCTGCCCCACCCTTTCTACCTTCAGAGTCCACTGCCCATGCAATAACATAGAAATCCCTATTTGGTTTATTAACCTCAAAGCTGAATGATGCTTCATATGTTAACCCTGAAATATGATATGCTGGTATATATTTATTGAGAATGTAATTTGTGCTATCTTCACTATCCCATTTAACCTGCACACGGAATTGAGATATTTCTCCAGTTCCTAGTGGATTTGCTTCTGCTCTAAGAGTTACATGAACGGTCTCTCCTTCATTATACTCTGATTTATCTAAAGTGATTTGTGTAATTCCTGGTATTTTACTGATGTTATCTACAACGAAGAAGGTTTTTTCTGCTTGGTCAATGATTGTATTTGTTAAAACTACTGTTAGCTCATTCTCTCCGCCTGGCGTCCATGTTCCTTTGGGAATCGTCCATTCAATATGGTAATTTCTCAAATCATCATCTAGCCACCATATTTTAAGTGGCTGTGTTTGGTCTGACTTGTAAACTGCAAGTCTCCATCCTTTTTCTCCCGTCGTAACACCAGCATAACCAGTATCTACAGTAAATACAATTGTTGAGCCTTCTTCAAATACATAGAGTGGAACTTCTCTATTTGTGGGTATTGTTCTTGTTGTTCCATCCTGTCTTATTGAGTTGACACCGAGAACATCCACTCTACCGATTCCTGATGCCAGATAAGCTTCATCATGAACTACATATCCAACTGAGCGAGATAACCATCTACATCCACTTATTGGACAATCGAGTTCAGTAACTTCTATATAGAGGTCAACTATCAATCCACCGATTTTGTTTCCCTTTATCTTGAATGAAAGGGGTGCAGTTTGTAAAAGATGCCAATTGCTTATACCATGAGCATAATCTTCTACAAAGCATGTCCATGTATTGTCCCCCCAAATATTATTTGGTTGTGCATATTGCCCAACGACTGTCCAATCTGATACTTTTTTATAAGGCATATTTGGTAAATTGCCTCCTATTTGCCCACTAAGGTCTACAACTATATCTCTATCATACCAGTTGTTGATTCCATTGATGATAGTATGTGTCTGTCTATTCGAATCTATATAACTCACAACCCATGCATATTGACCAAGAAAGAATTTTGGTGAATCTGCTATTACAGCATAGTAATAATATTGATTAAAGTAAAATTTTCCATAAAATGAGATTTCTGTGCTTTTACCTTGAGGTTGCCATGAAGATATATAAACTTCATTTAATAGTTCGCCATCATCCCCATAAAGGTATTTTTTATCTTTCCCAGCATAATAACCATAATATTCCGCTTTCTTAGTTGTAGTATTTAAGCTCAGCCCAGTTCCGTAATCCTCACCAAATAATCCAACATAATTTGCAAGTAATAATCCTAAAACAACAGCAATTACAGCCCCAACTACTATTATTCTCCTATCTTGCATTATCTTCACCTCCGCACTGCCTTCCTGCTAAATAATGGAGAGAGGGGTTACTGTTTTGAGATTGCTAGACCAATGAGAACTATCACTAAGATTATTGCGATTATTAACCACAGTGGTATTCCAAAGTATGATTGTTCATACCATGGCACTTCTGCTGGCGGTGCTACTGCCTCTTCAGCCTCTGTCCAGGTAAAGACAAATTTGTTCAATGTGTACTGTTCTCTTACGGTGAAGTCTTCAAACACTATGTTTCCATCGTCATCAACATCCCAGTCAATATCCACGCCATTGTATTCAACTTCGAGTGTATCTGTATTCAGGGTATCGAATGCTCCATCGTAAACCTCGTCACTCGGGTCAAGTGTCCAGTCAACACAGTTGGTCAAGACTTCATTGGATTTGATGTAAACAATTACCTCGTGGCTTGTGCCTTCTGAGTTGTCATCAACCTTGTAAACGTATGGTGCATATTTTTGATATTGAACATATCTGACCGCACTACCGCCATTGCTCAGAGAGGATACTGTTACCTGTGATACTGGTGCTGAAATCTTGTGTGCTGGGTATGATAACGTTAGCTTTATATCTGATAGGTCGTATCCAAGACCAGAGTTTGTAACTGTTATTGAGTCATTTACTGTCCAGAAGGCAGACGTAGAGCTTGTTCCAACCTCTGGAGTTGTGACATCTTTCTCCTTCACTGTAACATGATTTGAAATCCATGTTGATGTCAATGCACCATCGTTTCCATATATTACAATCTTGATAATATTTGTATTCGCAGATACATTGAACGTGAAGTTTATGTAGGTATCGCTTGAAGATACCCCTCCTGAGATTATGCTTGCCAGAGTTACGTTATCCCAGTTGCCATCTGTCACAGCCTGAGATGATTTTATCGCAACCCCATTCACTGTTAAGTTGTAAACTATGTTTCCGCCATTCGCCTTGATTGCAAACTTCGATACTGTTCTGTTGAGCTGTCCTAACTGGCATGGCAAAGTTATGTTTCTGTATGTTGTAGTTGTGGTTTGATTGTGCCAGTATGTTAGTGATATATCTACAGTTCCACTTGATATTGATACATCCTCTCTATATGTTAGCCACGTTGTAGCACTAGCACCTGCTGTGATTAAAAGCAGGAAGGCAACTATACCCAAGATTGCCCCTATGCGTTTCATCGCATACCTCCTATTAAATATTTAGATGGGGGAGTTCCCCCCTATTCGACTGTCACTAGCCCCTCTATGTGCTTACTGTGAAGCTTAACACGTCAGCGTAGTTAGCATCTGGTTGGTAGATATACAGGTAGCATGTGTAGGTTTGCCCATCCTGGAATGTTCCAGCAACAGCCTTCTCAAATGTAACTGATAACTTAGGTTCAATTTTTGCACCTGCTGGAAGGTCGCCTATCGTGACGCCATCTGTTACATAATCACCGTTGTGGTACAATGTGTATGTAACTCCACCGACTGTTATTGTTACTTCGGTTGCATCGGTTTCGAGGTTGTCATGCAACCCTTCTTTACCAGTTACTGGGTTGTATAACAGTATCTTTACATTCTTTGCAACTTTGCTCTCATCAGTATTCTCTATAGTTAAGTTATCTGTTACAGTTGTTTCAGTTGAAACACTACCATCGCTGGCAACAGCACTACTTAAGTCAAATGTGCCTGTTTCAAAACTTGCCGAGAGACTTGCTGGTGTCTCATAGGTTGGTGTAACACTTTGTCCTGCCACATATCCTGCCTGCCATTGCTCTTCTGCATAGTCTTGCATGTACCAGTATGTCCCTGCGACGCCTATCAATAGCCCCACAACAAATACCAACAGCATTACGCCTTTTGCTTCCATTCTTTTTCACCTCGCTTGCCTCAGAGGGATGCCCCGCACCCCTCTCTGCAATTCCGTAGGTATTATGTATTTAAAGTTTTTGATTAATTGCGATTCGCAACTAGAAAAAATAAGATAGAAGTTGAAAATTTGCAAGATGAGTTTTGCGATTCGCAAATGGGCATTTTTACTATTTTTTTCTTTCTATCCAATATGTGAAAGCTGTAAAAACTGTCGTTAGAATTAGAAGGTAAATAACAATGGGCAACATTGATGGATTCTGTGGTGCTGTCTGGTTTTCCAAATTTGGATTATAAAGATACACATACTTCAAGATATATTCAGAAGGGACAAAAATATCAACAACTACACCACACAGTATTATTGCTACTGCTACAGCTATTCCAAATTTGATTGAGAGTGGAAACTTTGGTGGGGCATAATAACGCCTTCCGTTCTTGTAGTATGTTGATAGCTTTCTATTATCTACAAGTTCATTCAGATAATTCCTGACAGTTCCTTCAGAGAGATTGTAGGGTGGTTTTTGAAAAACATTTCGAATGTCTTGCAGGGTTGTTTTCTTACCTTGTAACCATCTTGCTTCTACAAACTCTTTAATCTTTCTCTTGGTTTGTTCACGGTAATCCTTTCCATCTACTAAAGCAAATTTAAACTTTGGCATTTTTCTCTCCGAAGATTTTTTTCTTACATTCATCACATAAGTTTTCCTTTAAAAACCATTTGACCATTTCTTTTATATTTTCTATATGAGTATCTATAAGAGTTTGCATCCATTCCTCATGTTGGATGTAAACTTCTGGTATATCTTGAATATGGAGTTTATGAAAACAATTATCTAAGGTTTCTGGGGGAACTAGTGCTACGCCTTGCAAGTTCACGCTCAATTTCCTTTCTAACTTTTTCAGAGAGGTCGCCATTGTCGTATTCCAAATCCTTTTTAATCCTAATTAGGGTTTTGGTTGAAATCAGAGAGATGGTTTCTTCCATTTTATCCTGTCCGCTAGTATCAATATTAAACCGATTGCAAACAGAATAACGATTGGAAGTACTCTCTCTATTCCCAACTCTATATAAGATTGAGGAGTTGTATATGGTGTATGGTAAACTGGTGTAAAGTATATGTAAACATGATTTCCCTCTTTTTTATAATCATAAACATCCATCCATTTGTAGTGAATGCTTAAAGAAATATGATGTAATTTACCATCTTTGATGTATATCCTAACTCTCTCAGTATCTGGCGTATGCCCTCCTGCATCTAGCCAAACATAATTCCACTCGATATAATGCATATCTTTACTGGGAATATATGTTATGTTGGAATGATAAACATAATCTGCTGGGTCTCCTTCTGGAAATATAGCTATTGGTTCGTAATCTTCTGGATTCATACTAAATGGAACATAAAACCAATCCCCAGCAACCAATATAGAAGACAATATGAATAATATTCCTATAATCGTTGTAGCCCTTGGAATGTTAACCACCCCTTTATTGTCTCAATGAAATGGTCAATATTGGCAAGAAATCCGCCATGCTGATTCAATGGTATGTTTGCCCCAAGTAAAATCACGAATACAAGTAAACCAAAGCCTACATCGTTTCTATCAAGGTTTCCATCTATTCTTTTAGCACCAACACCTGCAAGTATTGTTATTAGTACCCATAAAGCATAACCACCTAAATGAAATTCTAAAATGCCAAAATGTGATAAGATTGCACCTAAAATCCAATAAAATGTTAGAATCAATATAAAAGCAAGGAAGAAGCCAGCAAGTAATTTACGGAACTTTATCACCGTAGATGCAACAGCCCACAAAACCGCTATTGCTGAAACCAATACTATGGCATAAAAAACAATGTCACCGAGTGTTCTCTGTGGGTTTGGTTGTAGATAGGAATAAACTAATATGAGACCAATCAAGGTAGCAATTAATAGAAAAAATACTTTCCAGGGAGAAAGATGCCACTCTGCTATTTTTTCTCCTGAAGGTGAATCTACGAAGTGTTTTGTGTACAAAAGTTTTTTAAGCTGTTGTTTCATGTTCCACCCCCTTCCAGTTTTGGAGGGGATATGTGGAGGTGGTGAGGAGAGACTAGAAGGAGCAAACCCCTCCAAGTATGACAACCCACTCTGAGGAGAATAGCCCAGAGAGGAGGGAGATAGAGTGGGGTTGTCATACAAAAGTGTATTGATTTACAGGTTTTTTAGATTTTTGATTGCTATCATCGGTTTATCAGTTTTTGAGTGTAACGAATATGGGCATCTTCTTATTCTCCTTATATCCCCAGTAACTGCAATATCAACATAAGGCTTTTCTGTAGTATTCAAACTCATGGGAATCTTATATTCCTCACAAACCTCTCTCACAACCTTAACACAGAAATCTGGCTGAAATCTTCCCATAACAATAACGTGGAATCCTCTGCTCGTATCCCATACCTGCGGATTATAACCTTTTTTCTTCAAGCCATCCGCAAGTCTCAGGGCGTATTCTCTAGCTTGCTCCCTCTGTGAAAAATCATCAATATCAATATCTGCAAATATATCAAAGCCTGTTACGAAATCTGGGTCTCTACCTTCGAACCAATCCATCCACTTCTGGTTTATGATTCTTCTAGCTTCTCTGAGGTTTTTTAATCCACATGGGAGTTTTGGTAATTTTACACTTGCATTTGATATGTATAAATCAAACTTAACGCCTGTTAATGCTCTATTTATCCAGTATTCGAGGTGTTCTGGTTTGAAGATTTTGAGGGGTCTGAGGGTTACGTTTCTATCTCTCAATCTTTTTATTGCTACTACTTCTCTGTATCTGCAAAATTTTGCAATCTTTTCTATGTTTTTTGGGTTTGAGTAGTAGGCACGCCAGGCGTCCATCTAATCACCATTTCTAACTGGAATGATATGAGTTGAACCACATCTAGGACATCTTTCTATAAAACCCATCGGCTGTAAATGGAATGTAAAGGCTACACCTACAGGAATGAAGGTTGTTTCTAACCTTCCCCTTTCAAATTTATATCCGCAATTCAAGCATCTTTTCATCTTTCAACGCCCAGATATTTATTGCGTAATTCTTCAAATTCTGGTTCTCTATATTTTATTATATCTGAATAATACATGAGTGTTATAATGGTCTCATTAATTTTTTCTGTGAAGATGGGTATTTTTGATGTGTTGAAATCCACCTCTAATCCTAACATAACCCAGAGTATGTCATAAAATATTTTTTCTTTAAGGGTTTTGATATACTTACCATCTTCTGTATAATCTTTATCGAGTTCGTAAACTTGGTCAGTAAACATAATGGCATTATTAAGAAATATCCATGCTGTCTGATTATCTCCCTTCAATAGATATGTATTTGCTCTATCGAGATTGATTATTGCATATCTTGCCATAATTTCAGATTGTTGTTTGAGTTTGGAAGAACATTGCATATTCCAGTATGCTGATGCTATGCCCGCTCCAATTATTGCCCCAAATACAATCAAACCGATTATCATTCTGATTGCAGTTTTAGTTTCCTTTTCCATTCTCCTTAATCCCCCTTATAACTCCAACTTTTTCTCCAATCCAAGATTTTGGAACATAGATTATTGCCCCGTTTCCATGTGGCTTTACTTCTCTTATAATCAATTCTTTACCTCTAACCGTAAAGGTTGCCATACCATCACCATACTATGTATATATAATGTGGTATATAAGTATTTCTATTCTCTAATAACTTCTCCATCTTTCCACAGCTCCATCAAGGCTTTGTGCGTAAGGTCAAAATCAAGGTTCAATGCCTCTGCTATCTCGTCAGTATATACAACATCTTCTCTTGTTTCTAGGTATTTTAGGATTTTTTTCTTTGCCTCTTCAAGAGAGATGTTTTTTGTAGTAACTACTTTAACTAGCCATTCATCACATAGAGGACAAAACTTTTGGTCTTTCGTAACCCACCATTCCTTTTGACAGTTGGGGCAGTATGCTTTGATTCTTAGTTCTTCTAATTCTATTCTAATTATTTTTTCTGTTGTTGTGGCCATACCCATACCCTCTATAGTATAACTTCAATTTCCAACATTTCTCTTCAAAGTCAAATTTTTCTTCAATAGCCACCCCACAATCACAATTCCACTTATTAGTTTTAGGATTGTAATGTTTATAGGCTTTTAATTTTGTTCCACAGTTAGGACAGAACATTTAAACCCCACTCATTTCTTATACCCACACTCTCCTCCTCCATACGCCTTCCTTCATCTGGAATAGAATATCATAACTATCTCCTATCAAATTATATCTTTTCTTGCTGTATTCCATCCTCTTTTCACAATCTCCATATTGCTCTCTTATCTGAAAATTCTCCTCTGCTGCGAT
>Ga0190329_1000164_pt1 | contig 19190 bp, 21 predicted proteins | sample 48720423_MG_FD_161655 | JGI IMG/M metagenome (GOLD analysis project Ga0190329, IMG submission 161655) | Hydrothermal vent sediment bacterial communities from Southern Trench, Guaymas Basin, Mexico - 4872-04-2-3_MG | ecosystem: Environmental > Aquatic > Marine > Hydrothermal vents > Sediment ... | reverse complement strand
GGCTGCTTGCGCCTCCCCCGGGCTTATCGCAGCTTGCCACGCCCTTCGTCGCCTCCTGGTGCCTAGGCATCCACCAGACACCCTTAGTAGCTTAACCACCTACCTCAATCCACTTTATTTTCAAAGAGCCTTTGTGAAAGCACAATTATAATAATGGGTCTAACTCAGATTGTCAAGTTTTTCTCTAAGTTACTGATTTTCTTGACCCAACTTGTTTAACACTTTATTTTAATGCTATGTTGATATATTTAGTATATACCTTACTCCTTATAAATGTCAAGCCCTCTGAAAAAGTCTATGAATGCTATGAAGTTGACTCTGTGCCGATGCCTTCAATGGAAGTTATTCCGGCTTTTCCTGAGGACCTCAAAGATGGAGTATATATCTTTAAAGTTGTTGTGGATACCTCGGGTAACATAATAGATTATGAAGCACCTGAAAACTCTGATAAAGCGATAATCAGTACCTTTCAAGCTATGAAACAGATTATAAAATTCACCCCGGGTTATGTAGGAAATAGAAAGGTACCAGTCAGGACCACTCTCACTGTTACTGTTGGGCCCAATACTCCACGATATTCCCGACCATATATGCCAGGAGATTCGGTTAAATTGCTTCTGACTTTTAAAAATGAAAAACTGTTAAGTTTCCAGGATCTTTTAAATAAATTTAAGACTCTCCAGGATTTGAAAAAATTTCTAATAAGTATTAAATTTACTATAAAAAGGAAAGATTCTCTAAATGTCTTCCTCTTTATAAAATAAAAATGGGAAAAATACTGGAAAGAAAGGATTTCTTGCGGGCAACACTTTACGGTGTTTATATATACGCTGGTATTCTGCTTATTACAGTTATAACCCTTTTTATTATCTCCAAAACAGTGCCATCAGCATATATCATCGAGAGATATAAACCTCCCCTGGCAACTGTTGTCTATGACCGGAATGGTAAACCCATCCATACCTTCTTCCTGGAGCGCAGGATACCGGTTTCCTACTTCCAGATACCCAAGCACCTTATCAACGCATTTATAGCAGTGGAAGATAAAAGATTCATGCGTCATTATGGTCTGGATTTCAAAAGGCTTGTAAAAGCGATTATTATAGACATATACTTGGGAAGACCGGCACAGGGGGGATCCACCATCACACAGCAGCTTGCCCGAAATATGTTTTTGACTCCTCAGAAGTTACTTACCAGGAAGATAAAAGAGATGATACTCGCAGTCAGAATAGAAAGAACCTTTTCCAAAGAGGAAATCCTTGAAAAGTACCTAAATCTTATATATTTCGGTCATGGAGTCTACGGTGTAGAAGCAGCAAGCAGGTTTTACTTTGGAAAAGATATAGGGGATCTTAACCTTGCAGAATCAGCTCTGCTGGCTGCAATACCCAGGTCCCCCAGTCTATATTCTCCACTCAGAAACTTTGAAAGAGCAAAAAGAAGACAGAGAGTAATACTCAAGCTTATGCTAAAAAATGGCTTCATAACAAAAGAAGAATATGAAGATGCATTAAATACTGAAATCACGATTGTGGGGAAGAGAGAAGGCACTAAAGAGGAGATTGCACCTTATTTTATGGACATGGTGAGGAGATATATCTTATCCCGTTATGGTGAAGACTTTCTTTTCAAGGGTGGTGGAAAAATATATACCACTCTGGACCTTGACTACCAGATGGCTGCTGATTCCATACTTAAACTGGAACTGGATAAATTTGAAAAGATACATCATCTGGAACCAAAGAAGGAAGAGTATGTAAGAGACTCTGTGAATCCTCAACCTCCTCAATATCTGCAAGGTGCTCTTGTAACCCTTGATCCCAATACTGGTGAGATTTTAGCTCTCGTGGGAGGGAGAGACCATAATGACAGTGAGTTTAACAGGGTAATTCAGGCAGAGAGACAACCTGGTTCTGCCTTTAAACCATTTGTATATTTTACTGCAATAGACAATGGGTATTATCCATGTGATAAGGTTGAAGATCTACCTATTATTTTAAACGAAGGCCAAGAAAATGAATGGAAACCGGAAAATTACGATAAAAAATACCTTGGTGAAATAACTCTGAGAAAGGCCCTTGCGTTATCCCGGAATCTTGCTACAGTACACTTGATTCTGGAAATTGGCCCTGGAGCTGTGGCTTCTTATGCCAGGAGAGCAGGAATTACATCTTACTTACCCCCATATCCTTCCCTTGCACTTGGTGCAGTCACCTTATCCCCCATTGAACTGGCTACAGGCTTTTCTACAATAGCCAATTATGGATACAGAATAAGACCTTACTTTATAAAGAAAGTCGTGGATAAAAACGGCGTTGTTCTGGAATCCCACAAGCCCCTGAGAGTGCATGTATTTGACTCTCTATCTACTTATATTGTGACCAATATGCTTGAATCCACGTTTACCGAAGGAACGGCAAGGGGTGCGATTTTACATTATGGATGGAATCGAGTAGCAGCTGGAAAAACTGGAACAACCAACGAACACCGGGATTCATGGTTTATAGGATATACTCCTGGTCTTTTAACCTGTGTCTGGGTGGGTTATGACTCATTACGAACAATATATGAAGGCGCCTCTGGAGCTTCCATGGCTCTGCCCATATGGACTCTCTATATGAAAAAAATCTTAGACGAACTCCCTGATACAGAATTTGTAGTACCCCAGGGCATCGTTTTTGCAGAGGTCTGCGATCAGTCAGGTCTACTTGCAACACAATACTGCCCACTAACCCATATTGAACCATTCCGGGAGGGAGATGAACCTCAGGAATTCTGTAATATTCATGGACCAAAAGGAAGAATACAGAAATTACTGAAGGAATTTCAAAAACAAGAACTGGAGTTTCAGAGGAGTGTCTGGAAGTAGTATTCTTCTGATTTTGATATCTTTTGCTTATATACTGCCTTTTAGCCCATTTCTTAACTGCTACAACATAGGTTCGTTAAAAAAGAGAGCCGAAGCAGTATTTTTCCTTCCCTCTTTACTACCCTATGAGCCAAAAATTTCAATATCCTATTCTAAACCCTACGGCATTAAAGAACTTTCTTATACTTCGCTTGCATTCTCATATCGCAAAGTGGGATTGGGATTTACAAATTTAGGGACAGGAGAGATTAATGAGAAAACACTGACTTTAGCCTTTGCTCGACAACTTTCTACCAGCCAGCTGGGGGTGAGCTTCTATATTACACGAACACAGTATGAAGATATTATAAAAGAATATCCTGGAGTGAGATTGGGAATAACAAAAGATGCGACTTTCTTTTCCTATGGTTTTGTCCTCTCTTCACGACTTGACAAATACACTCCCTTATTCTCCTCCACTTTTATTTTTAATGAGAATTTTGGGTCCACATCTGTGGATTTACACATGGAATTGCGTGAAGCCCCTTGTATTTCATTTTCCCAGAGTTTCTCGTTTCTACCATTATTTGACATTGTAATAGGGCTTTCTCAAAACCCGGAAGCTCTTTTTCTGGGATTGAGAACCAAGGGATACATCTCCATTAGTTACAGTTTCAGAGAAATAGGAGAATTGGGGAACACACACTCCATTGGAGTTGAATATACCTTGGGACAAAATTATAATACTTCAACTACTACGGAAAAAGGAGGTATGTTTTGAGAAATCTCATATGGAGGATTGTAATCGTTCTTATTATCGTGGCAGCAGCTCTATGGACTTTGTGGCCCACTTTCAAGTTTTACACCATGTCGCCTGAAGAGAGGGCCCAACTCACAAGAACAGAACTTCTTAACCTGAAAAAACGTGCCATTAATCTGGGGCTTGATCTACAGGGGGGTATGTACCTGCTTCTGGAAGTGGATAAATCAAAGCTATCCCCTGAAGAGCAGAAGGGAGCTGTGGATAGGGCACTGGAAATCATCCGCAACAGGATAGACCAGTGGGGGGTCTTTGAGCCCTCCATTCAAAAAGCTGGAGAGAACAGAATACTCATTCAACTGCCCGGGATTCTTGATAGAGAAAGAGCCAGGTCCCTCATCGGGAAGACTGCCCAGCTTGAATTCCGTTTAGTTGCACAACCAAAAGTATTGAGTCAGGTTATAGAGCTTATAGACGAAAAACTGACTTCCAGGGATTCCCTTACAGAGACATTCTCATCTCTCCTCGTACAGTATAGAGGTGGAGTCGCTGTGATGGAAGATAACTGGAGCAAGGTCGACAGTATCCTCTCTCTGGAAGAAATAAAAAAGGTGATTCCAAAGGGTTACGTATTTATGTGGGGTAAAACAGAGATAACACGAGAGGGAGAAAAATTAAGACCCCTTTATTTAGTTAAAGATAAACCAGAATTAACTGGTGCTTATTTGAAATCCGCCAGACATACCATTTATCAGGGGCAGGACCCTGCGTATCAGGGTAAGCCCATTGTTGAACTTCACTTTGATAAGAAGGGAGCAGCTAAATTTGCATATATTACAGGGAAAAATATAGGAAGACAGCTTGCAATAGTTTTGGACAATGTAGTTCAATCTGCACCTTATATAGATGAAAGAATACCAACCGGTGATGCAATCATAAGGGGCAATTTTACAATGGATGAAGCCAAAGAACTGGCTGTTATACTCAGAGCCGGGTCACTTCCTGCACCTGTCAAAATTGTTGAAGAGAGGTCCGTGGGACCTCTTCTGGGCAGAGACTCTGTGCGTAAAGGAATAAGGGCTCTCCTGGTGGGTCTAATACTGGTTATGATCTTTATGGTTATATATTATAATCTTTCAGGGCTAATTGCAGATCTTGCGCTGATATTAAATATTATACTTATCCTTGGTGCCCTTGTAGCACTGCATGCCACATTAACACTCCCTGGTATGGCTGGCTTGATTTTAACAGTCGGCATGGCAGTTGACGCAAATGTATTGATTTTTGAAAGAATAAGAGAAGAATTGAGAGCCGGGAAAAGACCTAAAAATGCAGTGGATGCCGGATATCACAGAGCGCTTATTACTATCTTTGATGCTAATCTCACTACATTAATTGCAGCACTTGTTCTCCTAAGATTCGGAACTGGTCCTATCCGGGGATTTGGAACCACTCTTTCTCTCGGTATAATCGTGAGCTTCTTCACAGCTATATTTGTAACAAAAATCATATTCGATTATTTCCTTGTGGTGAAAAGGGCGAAAACCATTAAAATATAAAGGAGAAGAAAAATGATAGCCATATTCAGAAATCCAAACATTAATTTCCTTGGGAATAGAAAGAAAGCTTATATTTTTTCTTTAATTTTAATATTCATCGGTATTATAGGAATTATTGTAAGAGGAGGATTCAAATACGGGATTGATTTTACAGGAGGAACTCTCATTCAGGTCAGATTTGAAAAAGCGATGGATATCGCAGACGTCAGAAAAGCCATCTCAGACATTGGCTTAAATGCTGAGATTCAATCCTTTGGGGATGCAAAAACTTATATTATCAAATACCATGTGGAAAGAGACGCAGATGAATTAGTGAGCTCCCTGTCAAAAGTAACAGGTCTTGCAGTAAGCCTCGAACGAAATGAAACTGTAGGCCCCAGTGTTGGTAAAGAATTACAGAAGAAAGCCTTTGTTGCAATCTTTGTAGGGCTTGTGCTTATGCTACTTTACATCTGGTTCAGGTTTGATTTTAAATTCGGCCTTGCTGCTATTATAGCACTATTCCACGATGTTTTTATAACCATAGGTATTTATACGATGCTTGGCAAAGAAATAACCATTCCCATAGTTGCAGCACTACTTACCATTGTCGGTTATTCGATAAACGACTCTATTGTGATTTCTGACAGAATAAGGGAGCATTTAAAGAAGTTTGGAAAGGTAATACCTTACGGGAAAATAGAGGAAATATTTAACCGTGCAGTGAATGATACCCTTTCACGCACAATTATAACATCATTTACCACTTTGTTAGTCCTCTTGTCAATCCTCATTTTCGGCGGCCCGGTGATATTCGATTTCGCCTTTGCGCTCGCTATAGGTGTTATCATAGGTACCTATTCCTCAATTTTTGTTGTTGCAGCCCTTGTGGCTGATTGGATGCAATTTCAAAGGAGAAAGGCAAAAAGTTGATTTTCGGAATAACTGGAAATCCGAATAAAGAAGACATTAAAAAAACCATAAATCTTTTAGAATCACTTTTAGGCGAGGATGAATCCATTTTCTCAGAAGATTTGTCACCATTTCTTTCAACTAGGCGCAGGATTCTTACCTTTGATAAACTTGCTGAGCATGTTGATTTTTTAATAACTCTGGGTGGTGATGGAACATTTCTGAGAACTGCAAGACACTCCCACGGTAAGCCAATTATAGGTGTAAATCTTGGCGGACTTGGCTTTCTTACTGTGTTTCGACCGGAAGAAATGGAAGATGTAATTGAAGATATAAAAAACAACGAATGTGAGATCGAAGAAAGATTTGCAATTAAGGCCATTAAGGGAAATAAGCATTTCCTGGCACTAAATGATATCACAATTATACTTACAGGTTCTTCCAGAATGATAAACATTGAGGTAAAAGTCAATGATGAATTACTGTACAAATTCAGAGGAGATGGGTTAATAGTTTCCACGCCTACGGGTTCTACAGCATACAACCTTGCAGCTGGAGGTCCAATACTTTATCCACGTATGGAGGTTATAGCTGTTACACCAATATGTCCTCATAAACTCTCCGTGAGGCCTGTTATATTACCCTCTGACGTAATTCTTAATATACAGGTGTCTTCCAAGGGTGAAGAAATGCTCCTTTCTGCAGATGGACAGGAGAATATCAACCTTACTCAGAATGAGACAATTCAGATTGTTCCTGCAAATGAAAAAATTAAAATCGTTAAAACTAAAAGAACACCACCCTACTTCTCTATTCTCAGGAACAAATTATCCTGGGGATAATGGGTATTACCAGTTTAAGGGTTAAAAATTACATTTTCGTTAAGGATCTGGAAATTGAATTTCATCCGGGGTTGAACATAATTACCGGAGAGACCGGTGCTGGTAAATCTTTAATTATAGGATCACTGAATTTAGCCCTTGGAGAACGTGTTGACTGGAGCCTTCTTCCTGAAAAGAAGATAGAGATTGTCCTTACACTCGAGCCTCCAGAAGAAAGTAAAAAGATTCTCGAGGAGCTGGGAATAGAAAGTGATGAAGAACTGATAATCAGAAGAGTTCTGGAACCCGCACAGAAAAAATCTAGAAGTTATATAAACTCTGTTCAGGTTCCAGCAGGTTTTCTTAAAGAGTTTACATCACTACTTGTCGAACTTCATGGCCAGCATTCTCACCAGATATTGTTAGATCCACGGACTCATGTAGATTTCCTCGATGACTATGGAGGACTGATGAAACTGAGGAACGAGGTAAAAGAAATATTTCTAAAGGTCAAAACCCTTCAAGATGAACTTCACGCTCTGAAGAAAGAAGCGGATGAAGCAAGAGAAAAGGAAGAATTCTTAAGATATAAACTCAATGAATTAAAAAAGGCTGAATTAAAAAAGGGAGAAGAACAGGAAATTGAAGAGAGGGTCAGGGTACTTTCCAATTTTGAAAAGCTGGAAGCCAGCATAAAGGAAGTACTGGATGAACTCTATGAAGGCGAAGAAACCGTTTATGACAAATTATCAAGGTTACTACACACACTGGAGGAAGGAGAAAAAATAGATTCCAGACTGAAGACAGAAAGAGAAGTTATAGCTTCCCTTTTAACTGAAATAGAGGAATTATGGAGGAGTCTCCTTGAATACAAAAAAGGGCTGTATTATGACCCTGTGGAACTGGAAATACTTAGAAATAGATTAACTTTTTTGAATCAACTAAAGGCAAAATATAGGAAAACAATTGAAGAACTTGTTGAGGAGATTAATATCATCAAAAATACCCTGAATGAAATTGAAAGCTTTGACGAAAGAATCGAACAAAAAGAAAAAGAACTGAAAGAAGCAGAGCAAAAATTACATGAAAAGGCTTCTCTTCTCAGTGAGAAGAGAAAAAAAGTAAAAAAATCTTTGGAGAAACAGATCACCAGTGAACTCCATACTCTTGGTATGGAAAAGGCACGATTTGAAATAATCATTAACAAAAGAGAAATTGATGAAAAAGGAATGGATGATGTGGAATTTTACATAAGCACAAACCCGGGAGAGCCACCAAAACCTCTTAATAAAATTGTATCAGGAGGGGAACTTTCCAGGGTTATGCTGGCAATAAAAACCGTATTAAGTGAAGTGGATAAAGTTCCAACCCTGGTATTTGATGAAGCGGATGCCGGGATAGGAGGGAAAATTGCGGAAATAGTGGGTAAAAAAATGAAAAAAATTTCGAAAAGAAGACAACTTATAGTTATAACCCATCTCCCTCAAATTGCAATTTTTGGGGATCGCCATTTTGTTGTGGAAAAAATCATGGATAAAACCACAATAATAACCATGAGGGAAGTTCAGGGGGAGGAAAGGGTCAGAGAGATTGCAAGAATGCTGGCAGGAGAAAAAATCAGCGATTCATCAATAAAATATGCCAGGGAGCTTTTAAAAATCGGAGAAGGAGCATAGTATGGAATTACCAGAAAGTGTAAAGAATTGTGTAAAATTGCTTTATGATAAAAAAGGTGAGGATATCCTCATACTTGATATGCGCGAACTCATACCTGAAATAACAGATTATTTTATTATAGTCACGGGACACACTCATGATCATATACTCTCCATGGAGGAATATGTGGAAGGAGAGTTTGCAAAAAGAGGCCTTTTACCTCATCATATAGAGGGGCACAGACATTCCAGATGGATTTTAATGGATTACGGATTTTTTATTGTACACATCATGCTTAAAGAAGCAAGAGAATTTTACAGTCTTGAAGAACTCTGGGGAGATGCACCGAGAGTGAGATACGATGGAGAGTTTAAAGAAGAAAATTGAAAACGCCATCAAGGATATAACCAAAGGGCTGTTTGATGTAGAACTGGATATTGTTCTCGAAGAACCGAAGGAAGAATCTTTTGGGGATTACACCACAAATTTCCTTTTTAAACTTGCAAAACAACTTGGAAAATCACCTAAAGGGATAGGAGATGAAATATCACTTAAACTCCAAGAAAAATTTGAAAAAGAAATTGAAGCCATTGAAGTAGCTGGAGGATTTTTAAATATAAAAATTTCCTCGACGTCGCTGGGCGAGATTTTGGATTACATAAGAAAAAAGCCCGATGAATTTGGAAAGAACAATTACGGACAGGGCAAGAGAGTGAACCTGGAATTTGTATCTACAAATCCCACAGGGCCTTTAGTGGTAGTTAATGCCAGAGCAGCTACAGTGGGAGATTCTCTTAAAAGAATTATGTCCTTTTCCGGTTTTAATGTGGATTCAGAATTCTACGTTAATGACGCTGGAGGACAGTTTGAGCGACTTGAAAAATCAGTACTTGCAAGAATTAAAGAGATTGAGGGAGAAGAGGTAGAATTTCCAGAGGATGGCTATCCTGGAGAATATCTGATAGATATAGCTAAAGAAATAATTGAAAAAGGAGAAATAGAAAATGCTGGTCGATATGCTGTTGAAAGACTTCACTCCATGCAGATGAAAACCCTTGAAAGATTCAGAGTAAAATTTGATAATGTGATAAAAGAGTCGGAGATAAGAGCTTCTCAATTTCCAGAGCAAGTCAGGAAAAAATTGGAAGATAAAGGATTGATATATGAAGAGGAAGGAGCCATATTTTTCAAATCCACTCAATTTGGAGATGAAAAGGATAGAGTTTTGATAAGACGTAATGGAGAACCGACCTACTTTTTCTTTGACCTTGCCTATCACCTTCACAAACATTCTCGAAATTATGATTTGTTGATAGATATATGGGGACCAGATCATCATGGATATATAAAAAGGATGGAAGCAGGGCTTGAAGCCCTTGGAATCGACGGCGAAAAATTTAAGGTGCTTATTATCCAGCAGGTTAACATTATAAAGGGTGGGGAAAGGATCAAAATGTCTAAAAGGAAGGGAGAATTTTACACCATGGACGAGCTATTAGACGAAGTCGGTGTGGACGCAGCGAGGTTCTTTTTCCTTATGAGAACCGTCAGCGCACACCTCGATTTTGATATTGACCTTGCTAAAACAATAGGAAGTGAAAACCCTGTTTATTATGTTCAGTATTCTCACGCCCGAATTGAAAGCCTATTAGATTTTGCCGGAGAAAAAGGTCTTACATATAAAAACGGTGACCCCAGGAAACTCACAATGCCTGAAGAACGTTCACTGATGAGGAAAATACTCTATTTCCCAGATATACTTGAGGCAGTCTCAAGAACTCTTGAACCTCATTTACTTGTGAGATATCTGCTGGAAATTTCTGAACTCTATCATAACTATTACCAAAAAATCAGGATTGTTACCGATGATAAGGCTCTATCAGAGGCTAGACTTCTTCTTTCCTATGCTGTAAAATCTGTGGTCAAAAATGGACTTAACTTGATAGGTGTAACAGCACCTGAGAGGATGTGATATGGAAAGACAAAAAGACGAATTGAGGCCTATAAAAATTGTAAGAAAGTTTCTTAAAGATCCCGAAGGGTCAGCTCTTATAGAGATGGGCAACACAAAAGTTCTCTGTACTGCAACTGTTAGTGACAAAGTACCCAACTGGTTGAGAGGTAGCGGACAGGGCTGGCTTTCTGCAGAATATGCCATGATCCCCCGTGCAACCCCTGAAAGAAAGGTAAGGGAATCAAGGGTTGGAAAACCGGACTCCAGATCCATTGAAATATCAAGAATAATAGGCAGAAGTTTGAGGGGAATACTGGATCTCACAAAACTTGATAACTTTACCATTATCATAGACTGTGATGTATTACAGGCAGATGGAGGAACTAGAACTGCTGCTATCAATGCGGGGTTCTGTGCTTTATATGACGCCATAAGATACATGTTGAAAAATAGATTAATCAAAGAAAACCCCATCAAGGAATATATCGGTGCTGTATCGGTAGGGATAGTTGATGGAGAGTATGTTCTTGACTTATCTTATGAAGAAGATGTAAGAGCAGAGGTCGATATGAATGTTTCCATGACAGAATCCGGAAGAATCGTAGATATTCAGGGAACAGGAGAAAAAAGACCACTCACCAAAGAAGAATTAGATAAACTCCTTGATCTTGCATGGAAAGGTATCAAGAAAATCATTCAGTATGAAAAAGAGGTTCTGAAATATGAATAAAATAAGAGCACTCATAATCAACGGTTCTCCTCACAAAGAAGGTATATCCATGACCCTGGCAAAACACGTTATTAATGCCATTAAAAAGAATGGTGCAGACTTAGAAATAATCAATCTATATGACAAGGAAATAAAACCTTGCAAGGGTTGTGCAACCCTGGAACCAGAAAAATGTAACCTGAAAACCTGTACTGAAGGGGAGCTCAAAGACTCTATGGTAGAGCTATTCCCTCTGCTTCTGGAAAGCGATATTCTGGTTTTGGTGACCCCCGTATGGTGGTTTGCCCCTTCGGGATTACTTAAGAACTTTATTGATAGATTAACCTGCCTTGAGAATCAGGGGAAACTTCTTGATGGTAAGGTGGCAGGATTTGTAGCCACAGGGAAAGAGGATGGCGCCATGCAGAGCATAATGCCACTCATGGCAACTCTCAATGATATGGGCTTCATATTTCCACCTTATGCTTTTACCTATAGCGTAGGGTTTCTCAATGTGGAAGAAGATGAAGATGCAATCCAGTATGCGAGGTTTCTTGGTGAAAACCTGGTAAAGATGGCAAGGCTTGTAAAGGGCAAAAATTGGTGGAAGGGGAAAATCCTGGGATGAAGAAGCCTCCGAAACTTAACTTGTTCTCAAGACCCACTCCTGTAGAAAAGTTAAGCATTGATGGCGTTGAGATATTTGTCAAAAAAGACGATGAAACAGGGCTTCTCTTTTCAGGCAATAAAGTAAGGAAGCTTGAATATCTTTTGAAAGATGCCCTGGACAAAGGGCATAATTCAGTTATAACCTGTGGTGGTGTCCAATCCAACCACACAAGGGCCACCACTTACCTTGCAGTCAAATTGGGCCTACGTCCATTTGTGATAGCAAGGGGGGAACCCGTTTTGCCACCCCAGGGAAATTTCTTTTTGAATTTATTGCTCGGTGCACGCTTTAAATTCATTACAAGAGAACAGTTCAAAAATGTAGAACATCATATGGAAGAATGGAGAAAGGAGCTTTTAAAAGAGGGATACAACCCATACATTGTACCTGAAGGTGGCTCAAATGCACTGGGGGCCTGGGGATATGTGGATGCTATGGGAGAACTGAAAGAGGTCATAGAGAGAGAACAAATTGAGGCTCTTTATTTTGCAACAGGTTCTGGAGGTACAGGAGCAGGACTGCTTATAGGAAAAGAATTTCACAACGTAAATATAAAGCTTGTGGGTGTTCTGGTAGTGGATACCATTGAATATTTTACAAACAAGATAAACAAAATAGTGGAAGATTTCGAAAAACTCTACGATCTAAGAGTGGATGCAAGAGCGCAGGAGATAGAATTCCTCGATAGTTTTATCGGGAAAGGCTATGCAATACCGTATCCTGAGGAGATAGAAACCATATCAAGAATTGCAAAATATGGAATAATTCTTGATCCGGTGTATACTGGCAAGGCTTTTTATGGCATGTTGCAGCATATAAAGGATAAGGGCTACAGGCGGGTTATGTTCTTACATACCGGGGGTATATTCAGTATATTTGCATTCAACGAATATTTTCAACATGAAGCAGAAAGTCTTCTTCAGAAGCAGTGATGGATTAAGACTTGCCGGTATTCTTCACTTCCCGGAAAAAATCAAGAATACCGGTATTATCATATGCCATGGATACACTGGCAGTAAGGGTACAAACTTTATTCCTGAACTCGGAGAAACTCTTGAGGATAATGGATTTCTTACCCTTAGATTTGATTTTTCAGGGAACGGTGAGAGTGAGGGCAGATTTGAAGAAAGGACATGGTCTCACTATGTTAAGGATCTAAAAAGCGCCATTCAGTTCCTTGAGGAAACCGAAGATGTAGAGAATATATGTGTCATAGGCTTCAGTATGGGGGCAGCCATATCCATCATTGAATATAACAGATACCACAATTTTGATTATCTTATACTGCTTGCCCCACTTTTAAGCACCACAGATCATGGATTAACATCAAAACAATTTGAACGTCTTGAAAATGATGGATACATCCAATTTATAGACTCACATGGTAAAAAGAGGAGGCTGAGCAAGGCGTATTTTGAGGACATGGAAGAGCATGATATCATGAAATATGCACAGGATCTGGATATTCCTGTACTTATTGTAATCGGTGACCAGGACAATGTAGTTGGCACAAAAAACTGCTTTATTCTTGATAAAAAGTTGAAATCCTTTCATAAACTGGCAATCCTTTCAGGTGAAAACCATGTTTTTCACAACAAAGCAGAGAAATTATCACCCATAATTCTGGAGTTTCTGGAAACATCTTCTTCTTGATTTTTTCTTTACATTTCATACCCAATATTATAAAATTTCACTCAAATTAGAAGACAAGGAGGGAATCATGAAAGTATCGGATTTCAGAAGCGACACTGTTACTAAACCCACAAAAGAAATGTACGAGGCCATGGTTAAAGCCCCTCTGGGAGATGATGTTCTTGGCGATGACCCTACAACAAAAGAACTGGAAAAACTTGCTGCAGATATGACAGGTTTCGAAGCCTGCCTTTTCGTTCCCTCTGGAACCATGGGAAATGCCATTGCAGTTAGAGTCTGGGCTGAAGAAGGCACTGAAGTTATAGTTGAGGAGATGTCTCATGTGTATAATTCTGAGACCGCCCATCTGGCCGTAATTTCAAGAGTTATGCCTCGCCCTGTTAAGAGTAATCGAGGGATGATTGACCCAGAAGATTTACAAAAAAGCATAAGGTTTCAAACAGAGCACAGAGCAAGGACCTCACTGATATGTCTCGAAAATACCCACAACTACTGGGGAGGGAAAGCACTACCACCAGAATATCTTGAAGAAGTGAGTAAGGTGGCAAAAGAGCATAACCTACCGGTACACCTTGATGGTGCAAGGATATTCAATGCCGCTATATTTTTGAAAAGAGACGTTAAGGAGTTCACAAAACATATAGATTCTTTGATGTTCTGTCTCTCCAAAGGATTGTCCTGTCCTGTGGGATCAATGCTCTGTAGTTCCAAAGACTTCATAGAAAAGGCTCGCCGTATCAGGAAAATGCTTGGTGGTGGAATGAGGCAGGTGGGCGTGCTCGCTGCCTGTGGTATCTATGCCCTTAAAAACATGGTCATGAGGCTTGCTGAAGACCACTTAAATGCCAAAAAACTTGCAGAAGGATTTGCTGAAATTCCATTTTTTAAAATTAATCCTGATGATGTGGAAACAAATATTGTAATTGTCGAAACTGAAAGAGATCCTGAAGAAGTATGTGAGAAAATGAGAGAAAAGGGAGTACTCGCTCTTCCCTTTGGTCCAGGTAGAATTCGCTTCGTCACACACAAGGATGTTAATGAGGAAGATGTAGAGCATGCTATTAAGGTACTCAAAGAAATGAGTTGATAATATAAGTTAAAAAACAAAGGCATGGAGTTTGGATATGCACTTTTTGACTGTCCCTCTACCCGAAGATATAGAGAGAGAAGAAAAGCTCGGAAATTTTAAAAGCGCAAAGAATCTAATATACAGGCGATTACAATCAACCTTACCCTCACAGTTAAAAGAACGCCTTGAATATGAGCTTGAAAGAATAGAACGCCTCATAAAGAATTATCCCTACAGCGAGAAAAAAGCTATAAAACGGCTCTTCAAAACTATTAAGAACTTCACCAATAGAGAATATAGGAGCCTTTTAGAAGAGGGTCTACTTGATTACATAATTGTTAAAGGTAAAAGAAAATTTGAGAGTAGATTTATAGAAAATCTTATATTTGCCCGTCCTGAGTACCGCAAAAGAGTAAAGCCTAACAAAAAACGGGAGAAAGCAAGACAAATACTTTATAGAAGAATCAAAGAGTTGCTGGATGGTTCAACACCCAGAACCTACATAGTTACTGCTGAGATTGAAGTAATACCACAAACCAAGAAAATTAAAGGTAAGAAAGTGAGATGCTGGTTGCCATATCCAAATGTTACAGACCAGCTTATTGATGTAGAATTGATCCAGGCTAGCCACAAAGATTTTTTTATCTCCCCTTCTGGAAGTAATCAAAGAACCATATACATGGAAGATGAAAAACGAAAGGGTTTAAAATTCAGCGTACGTTTCCGCTATAAAATCAAGGAAATATTTTTCAATATAAACCCAGACGATGTGGAAATGGGTTGGGACGAAAATCTGACTCAATATCTTGAAGAGCGCCCACCACATATCGTTTTTTCACCGTATTTAAAACAACTTACAGAAGAAATAACAAGGAATGAAACGAACCCATATTTGAAAGCTCAACGTATTTATAAGTGGATCACTCACAATGTAAGGTATTCTTATATGCATCCTTATGCGCTTTACGATAATATACCTCTTTTTGTTGCCACCAATCTGAAAGGGGACTGCGGTGCTCAGGCACTGTTATTCATTACAATGTGCCGAATCGCTGGTATACCTGCAAAATGGCAATCTGGATGGTACGTCAATCCTGTGTTTGGTTCTCCTCATGACTGGGCATTTTTCTATGTGAAACCCTACGGCTGGATTCCTGTTGATTTATCTTTTGGTAATATAACCACCGACAAACCAGAATGGGTTAATGAATTCTACTTCGGGCATCTGGACGGATTTAGAATGGTGGCAAATTCTGTATACATGGGGGATTTGATCCCTCCCAAGAAATTCTGGCGTTCTGACCCGTTCGATAATCAGATTGGCGAGCTTGAAACAGAGGAAGAACATATTTATACAGATAAGTTCAAATACAGAATAAAAATTATTTCATTTGAAAATTTATAAAAAGGAGCTGATTTTATGGGGAAAATAATTGATGTAACTTTTACCCTCAAAACATATAAATATGAAAAACCTTTTCATATAACAAACAGTATAGCAAAAGAGGCAAGAAACATTGAAATAAAAGTGACTCTGGATAACGGTATCAGCGGATACGGAGAGGCATCACCCTCTTTTCGCGTGAATGGCGAACGAGCAGAAGCCCTTATGGCAATGGAGCAATTCATAAAAGAACAGATTATTGGATACGATGTGAGAGATTACAGACGCATATTTGGAGTTACAGATAAACTGCTTGCCTCACCGAGTATTAAGGCAGGAGTCCAATATGCAGTGATGGATGCCCTTTCCGAAGAGCTCGGTCTTGAAGTTTATAGAATTCTTGGTGGAGCTAAAGACACAATAGAAACAGACAAAACAGTAAGTATTGATACTGTTGAGAATATGGTAAAAGAAGCAGTTAAAATAAAAAATAAAGGTTTCAATGTAATAAAAATAAAGGTTGGAGAGGATTTAGAAAAAGACATTGAAGCAGTTTTTAAGATAGCAGAAAAGACGAAAGGTGCAAAATATATTGTAGACGCAAATATGGGCTATACTCCAAAGGAAGCAATCCATTTTGCGAAAACAATTTATTCAAAGGGCATAGATATAGCAATTTTTGAACAACCTGTTCCTTCACATAATATTGATGGGCTAAAATTTGTTCGGTTTCATTCTCCATTTCCTGTTGCAGCTGATGAAAGTGCTCGTACTAAGTATGATGTATTTAGACTCATAAAAAACGAGGCTGTGGACTTTATAAACATAAAACTTATGAAATCAGGCCTTTCAGATGCCTTAGCAATAGTGGAAATGGCAAACACTGCTGGAGTAAAACTTATGATTGGATGTATGGGAGAATCGAGCCTCGGTATTAACCAAAGTGTCCACTTTGCTCTCGGTACAGGAGCGTTTTTGTATCACGATCTTGATTCATATTTGATGTTGATTGAAGAAGAATTCAGGGGGAAGTTTAAACAGGAGGGACCACGGATTAAAGCTCTATAAAAGATATTATACCTTTGCGGCTTTTTATTAAAATATCGCAAAAATATAAATATATGCACTCTTTAGACACCCAGTTACTGTAGGTATTTCTAAATCTCATTTTTCCAGCCTTCTTGCTCAATAATTTTCTCGAATTTCTGCTTTAAAACTGGTATATCCTTATTAATTATATCCCAGATTATTTCCTCATCTATCCCAAAGTAAAAATGGATAATTTTATCTCTTGTCCTTGCGATCTCATTCCACTCAACTTCTGGATATTTTTCTTTGATTTGTTTGGAAAGTCTTTTAACTGCCTCTCCTAATATTTCTATGTTTCTTATAACAGCATCTTTCGTTTTCTTATCCTCCCGAAATTTACTAAAATCCATACCTTCTGTGTACTCCATAATATTCTGGCAGGAAATTAATATCAATAACAAATTCTTTATCACCTCTCTTATACATATTCCACCTCTTTTTTTATACGTTCTCTCACAGATTTAATTCTTATAGATTCAATACCACAAGGAGTCAAAAGATCTATTTCTTTATCTAACAAATTTTCCAGAAATTCAATTAAACCTCCTACATTTTTGAAAGTTGCCTTGCCCTTCTCAAACTCTACCACAATATCTATATCGCTTTTTTCAGTTGCTTCGTCTCTTGCTACGGAACCGAAAACTCCTATTTTTTTTACTCCGAATCTCTTCAGTTTTTCTTTGTTCTCTCTCAAAATGTTTATAACTTCTGACTTCTTCATCTTCTTAATCTTTCAATTTTTTGAAAATATACACTAACGCATTTTTACAATCAAGCGAGAGGAATTAAAGTACCCCTAAAATCTCACAAGAAATTTCTCAAAATCAAGAACTTTTAACTTCTTTCCCTTTTTCACAATCGTATGTCCTTCCTTTTCAAGATATACCTTCTGCCTTTCTGCACCTCCCGGAAATTCTCATTCAAACTTCCATCTTTTTTTAATCTCCACCTGAAGTTTTTTTGTGACTTCATCTCATCCCACTCCTTTATTTACAAGCTCTCTCAAGTATTCCACATCAAAGTCTTTTCCGTGGGATGGGAATATACATTTTACCCCTAAGTCCATTAACTTTAGCCAGCTACTTCTCAGTAAATATTTATCCTCTGCAAAATAGGTCATTCCTCTTTTTACAAAGGGGAGCTTCACATTCATACAAAGATCTCCCACAAATGCTTCACCTGAAGCGAGTATTAAAGAGATGGAACCCTTTGTATGTCCGGGGGTATGTAAAATGATTCCATCAACCCCCATACCTTTGAGGTCAAGTTTATCCTCCATAATTATGTCCGCCCTTACCGGATCATAGGAATGCCTAACTAAAATAGAGACCTTTTCTGCAACCTTTCCCCAGAAATTTACACCCCTGGGGATTGCAGAATACCCCGATTCCAGATTTTCCGCCTCATCTTTATGAATAATGATTTTTGCTCCAGTCTTTTCCTTAATAAGCGCAGCACCTCCTGTGTGATCATAATGGGTGTGTGTGAGAACAAGATATCTTATGGAATCCAGTGGTATTTCTCTATCTTTGAAGAAATTAAAAAGTATGTCTGTCTCACCAGGTAGACCACTATCAATCAAAATGTATCCATTTTCTGCCTTTACTAAAAAACAATTAGTGTAACCGACCTTGATCTTAAAAAATTCAGTGCTCTTCATTCATCCTTAAAGGGGCTTGCCTCCACAAGGGTTTTAATATCTTTCAGAGACGCTCTCACCATAAAATAGAGAAATGGGTAAACAAAAAGGGCAAGCCAGGTTTTAGAAAGGAGCACAAAATCAAAGAACCCGTGCAGTAAGGCAGGATAGAGAAATGCCTGTTTTAAGAATTTCCTGTTTTCGAACTTTGCCTTTCCCAAATAGTATCCCATTATCACCCCAAGAAAAGCATGGACAGGTACAGAAATAAAGGCCCTGATAAGTCCGATCTTGAGGCCTCCCTGAAGTACATAGGTAATATTTTCAAGGGTAGCGAATCCCAGTGAGGCAGCAACTGCGTAGACAATCCCATCCATAGGCTCATTAAATTCTACGCTTCTGAAAGGACCTCTCACAACCACAAAATACTTTGCTCCTTCTTCCACAGGTCCTATAATCACAAAGGAATAAAGGAGTGCAAATCC
>Ga0190329_1000161_pt1 | contig 19369 bp, 18 predicted proteins | sample 48720423_MG_FD_161655 | JGI IMG/M metagenome (GOLD analysis project Ga0190329, IMG submission 161655) | Hydrothermal vent sediment bacterial communities from Southern Trench, Guaymas Basin, Mexico - 4872-04-2-3_MG | ecosystem: Environmental > Aquatic > Marine > Hydrothermal vents > Sediment ... | reverse complement strand
TTTTCATAGGCTTTTTGAGCTGCATCAAGAATAATTTTTTTGATCGTTAGTTTCATTATCAGCTCTAATTTTCGTGTTCAGACGTATCTTCAGGGGTGAATTTAGGTGTGTCATCTTTGGAATCTATTTCTTTAATCTCATCTTCGTCAGTGGTCCCATCTTCTTCCAAAATCTTATCAATCTCTACATCATCATCATCCAACTGGAAATCTTCCTCTTTGGGAAAAGCTTCGACATCATTATATTCAATAATAATTTTTTTTTCGCTGTCATTTTTAAAGAAGTCTATCGTATTCTCAAACAGCTTATTAGAAAGGTATGAGGAAGGGAAAAAACTTCGCCGTCTCATCAATTTTAAAAAAGCCTGGGCCCCTTCTTCAGACGCCTTTACCATCTCTTCAAGGCTATACGCTTCTTCATGGAGCAGTATGACAACACCGGGATCCACTTCACTGGATTCCAAAATTGTGACTTTCCCGCCTTTAATATCTTTCTCAAATCTTATTTTTTGTCTCATCTATTATCTCCTGTTGATTTGGTTAACTTAAAATCCTTTAACTATAGCGCAACTATTTTCCCTGTCAATGATAAGATGACTTTATCAAATTCTAATTTTGTCACTTAAGGATGTCACTTAAGTATTGACCTGTTTTGGGCAAAATGATATACAATCGGGGTTATTTTCGGAGGAGTGACTGAGTGGCCGAAAGTGGCGGTCTTGAAAACCGTTGAGTCGAAAGGCTCCGTGGGTTCGAATCCTACCTCCTCCGCCACAATACTACATGCGGAGAAATGGCCGAGTGGCTGAAGGCGCTCGCCTGCTAAGCGAGTATAGGTGTTGTTACCTATCTAGAGTTCGAATCTCTATTTCTCCGCCACTAACAAATATCCTGGGGATTTTAAGCTTTGGCTTTCAATCCCTTTTTTTGTTTGGAGCTGCTGTTTTAGGCGCATTAACCCTTGACATAAAATTGAAGTCAGTTTATATCCTTCTAACAATTATATTAAGGAGATATTATTATTTTTATATAATATTATTTAAAAAAATATGGATTTAAAACAGATACTTAAGAAAAACAAGGGTGCCATTGTAAAAGAATGGTTCCGGGCAACAATCGATACATATCCTGCACAAAGCGCAAAAATACTGGGGAAAGACTCCAACCGGTTTGACAATCCTGTAGGGGCGGCTACCCATGAAACCATTGAAGATGTCTTTGATCTTATCTTAGGTGATTTCAATCAGGAAATGCTTGAAAAGGCGCTTGATCCGGTCATCCGTATCAGAGCGGTACAGGCATTTTCTGCTTCAGAGGCTGTCAGCTTTGTTTTTGCCTTAAAAGAAATTGGCGAAAAGATTCTTGATGACAGTGTAATCAAAAAATTTGACAAGCTTGTTGATAAGATCGCCCTGGCATCTTTTAACAGGCTTATGAAATGTAAAGAAGACATATTCCTTTTAAAGGCCACTGAAAGTAAACGGCGGATTCACAGAGCCTTTGAAAGGGCAGGTTTAGTAGCTGAGCTGACGGAAGAAGATCTCCTTGGCTCGAAAAAATCTTAACATGCATGACAAAATTTAGGTTTGTCCTGCATAAAACAATGAGGTGGTTATAATATGAATCAAAAGTACTTGATCCCCCTGACAGCTGTTTTTTTGGCTTTTTTAGTCGCATACACAGGGGTTGAGGGAGCAGGGCTTCAGTGGTTCTTCGGAATTGTTTTTCCTTATGTAGCGATGATAGCCTTCCTTGCCGGATTTGTATATAAAGTTCTGGGATGGGCATCTTCTGCTGTCCCGTTCAGAATACCGACAACTTGCGGGCAACAAAAATCTCTACCATGGATAAAACAGAACGCCATTGACAACCCTGATACTTCAACCGGTGTATTTGTACGTATGGTTCTGGAAATTTTTCTTTTCAGGTCTCTGTTCAGAAACACAAAAGCAGCATTTAATAAAAATGCATCTAACCGGCTTTCCTATTCCTGGGAAATTTTTCTCTGGTTAGGCGCTCTTGCCTTTCATTACTCTTTTTTGGTGGTAATATTAAGACATTTCAGATTTTTTACCTCCCCTGTCCCTTCCTGTATCGACATGCTGGAATATATTGACGGGATTGTACAATTGGGGCTTCCCGGGATACTTTTATCCGGGGTTGTATTGCTTGCAGCAACCTTATTTCTGCTAGCAAGAAGAATCTTTGATGCCAAGGTTACCTATATCTCCCAAGCGGCTGATTACTTTCCGTTATTCCTTATCATCGGAATTGCAGCAACCGGTTTATCCATGAGATATTTTACAAAGGTTGATATTATCGACATTAAAACACTTACCATGGGCCTTGTCACTTTCAGCCCGACAATTCCTGAAAGTGTTGGCGGCCTTTTTTATGGGCATCTTTTTCTGGTAAGTATTCTTTTCGCATATTTTCCAGCCAGCAAACTCATGCACATGGGCGGAATATTTTTAAGCCCCACAAGGAATATGGCAAACAATACCCGTGCAAAAAGACATATCAACCCCTGGAACTATGATGTGGAAACCCATACCTATGAACAGTATGAAGATCACTTCAGAGAAAAAATGATTGAAGCCGGCCTGCCGGTGGATAAGCCACTGGATAAAAAGGAGTAATAAATGTCTGACGAAATCAAACCAGATGAATTATTAAATAAAATAGACTATGGCCCCACAAAAAAATCAGAGCCGGCCAGTTGGATGGATACTTCGACCCAAATCAGGCCGGGAATGTATTGTTATGCGGCAAAAGCTGAAAGTGTAGAGACATTGAGTCTGCCCAATGCCAGGCCCTGGAATCCTCTGGAAGATGACTGGAAACTGCCGGATAACTGGCAGGAAATTCTTCACCAGGGAATCAAGGAACGTCTGGAAAAGTTCAGGACATTCAAAATATTCATGGATGTCTGTGTGCGCTGCGGCGCATGTGCAGACAAGTGTCATTTTTTCCTTGGAACGGGTGACCCCAAAAATATGCCGGTCTTGAGAGCTGAGCTGTTAAGATCTGTTTACCGAAACGATTTTACCACTGCGGGAAAAATTCTGCAGAAATTCCCCGGTGGACAACGGCTCAATGGCGCAAGACCGTTGACTCTGGATGTGCTCAAGGAATGGTGGTATTACTTTTTTCAGTGTACGGAATGCAGGCGATGCTCCGTATTCTGTCCCTATGGAATTGATACGGCTGAAATTACGATCATGGGCAGAGAGCTGTTAAACCTTATCGGTCTGAATATTGACTGGATTGCCACCCCTGTTTCAAATTGCTTCCAGACAGGAAACCATCTGGGCATCCAGCCCCATGCCTTTAAAGACATGATCGATTTCTTTGTGGAAGATATTGAAGATGTGACCGGTGTCAATGTTGAACCTCAGATGAATATAAAAGGGGCGGATATTCTTTTCATCACCCCTTCCGGAGATGTTTTTGCAGATCCCGGAACTTACACCTGTGAAGGATACATGATCCTGTTCAAATATCTCAAAGATAAATATGACCTGAATGTGACCTGGAGCACCTATGCATCAGAAGGCGGTAATTTTGGTTTCTTTACTTCACATGAGACCATGAAACGACTCAACGCCAAGATGTATGCTGAAGCCAAACGCCTGGGTGTCAAATGGATTCTGGGCGGCGAATGTGGCCATATGTGGCGTGTCATTAATCAGTATATGGATACCATGAATGGCCCTGCCGATTTCCTTGAAGAGCCCGTGAACCCCATTACCGGAACCAAATTTGAGAATTCCAAATCCACAAAAATGGTTCACATTACAGAGTTCACAGCCGATCTGATCAAACACGGCAAACTTGAACTTGATAAGAGCCGTAATGCCAACCGTATCATGACCTTTCATGATTCCTGCAACCCGGCAAGGGGAATGGGTCTTCTGGATGAGCCCCGATATATTATCGAAAACTGCTGCGATCATTTTTATGAAATGCCGCCCAACACCATTCGTGAACTGACCTTCTGCTGCGGTTCAGGCGCTGGTCTGAATGCGGGTGAAAATATTGAGCTGAGAATGGCTGGCGGACTGCCAAGAGCCAATGCCGTAAAATATGTTCACGAAAAATTCGGTGTTAACAGTCTGGGAACCATTTGTGCCATTGACAGGGCAGCACTTCCAACCCTGATGGAATACTGGGTGCCGGAAGTGGAAGTTTATGGAATCCATGAGCTGGTAGGAAACGCATTGATCCTGCCCGGTGAAAAAAGACGGACAGAAGATTTGAGGTTTGAACCCTTACCCGGCGTAGAACCAGAGGAGGAAGAAGATGAATAAGAACGCTATCATCACAGGACTTATCATTTTTGTCCTAGCTGTGCTCTCACCGTTCTGGTTTAATATGATTACAGCCACCCAGGCAGCGCCTGAACCGGAACTTCTGGGTAAAGCCAAGACAGAAAAAAACTGTGTACTGAACAAATATGAGATGAGAGCCAATCACATGGCTCTCTTAGATGAATGGAGAGATTCGGTGGTAAGGAATGCGGATAGGATGTACGAATCTGCCAATGGCCATTCATTTAATATGAGCCTTTCAACAGGTGAGAACTCCTGTCTGGGCTGTCATGAAGATAAGACAAAATTCTGTGACAAATGTCATACTTATGCTTCGGTTGATCCCTATTGCTGGGAATGTCACACAAACCCCAAGGAGATTAGATGATGGAAAAGAGCAGAAGAAGCTTTCTTAAAGTAGCGGGTATTGCTGCCATCGGATTGGGTGCTGCTCCGGCAATGAACTTTGCTGCATCTGATTCTCATGGTACCGCCCATGCGGTGAAAAGCAAAAACAAAAAAGCGCTTCACGCCCAACGCTGGGGCATGGTGATTGATACCAATAAGATTACGGATGAAGTGGTTGAAAGTATTGTCGAGGCCTGTCATAAAGCCCATAATGTACCTGATTTTAATATTGAAGTGGATGAGAAAAAATATCCCAATACAAGACCGGTTAATCACAAGCAGGAAGTCAAATGGATCTGGGAAGAAGAATTCCATAATGCCTTTCCTGACAAGGAAGATGAGTTCCTGGCGGAAAAATTCCATGACCTGCCATTTCTTGTCACCTGCAACCATTGCAAAAATGCCCCCTGTGTTCAGGCCTGCCCGACACAGGCGACATTTAAAAGAGAAGACGGCATTGTCATGATGGACTTTCACCGCTGCATTGGATGTAGATTCTGTATGGCGGCCTGTCCCTTTGGTTCCAGAAATTTTAATTTCAGGGACCCACGACCCTTTATTGAAGAAGTGAATCCAACCTTCCCCACCCGGTCCAAAGGGGTGGTGGAAAAATGCAATTTCTGTGCTGAGCGGCTGGCTAAAGGCGAATTGCCTCATTGTGTGGAAGCCTCTGAAGGTGCCATCGTGTTCGGAGATCTTGAAGATTCTGAATCCGATATCCGAGTACTTTTGAATGAAAATTATACAATCAGACGTAAACAGTCTCTGGGTACAGAGCCTTCTGTTTATTATATCATGTAAAGGGAGCTAAAGTATGCTTGAAATAGCTATTAAAGGAAGTAAAAATTACTGGTTATGGATAGTCTTTCTGCTCGCTGTAATGGGAGCAGGAGGCATTTTTTATATTGACCAATTCATGAACGGTCTTATGACCACCGGCATGAGCCGGGATGTATCATGGGGCTTTTATATTGCAAACTTTACCTTTCTTGTGGGGGTTGCAGCAGGGGGGGTTATGGTTGTTATCCCCTATTATCTTCATGATTATGAAAAATTTCACAGAATTACCATCCTGGGAGAATTTTTAGCAGTTGCCTCTCTTATCATGTGTCTTCTTTTCATTATCGTGGATTTAGGCCAGCCCACAAGGGCGTTCAACGTAATGTTATACCCGTCACCCAAATCAATGCTGTTCTATGACATGTTGGTTCTCAACGGTTATCTTTTCTTAAATATCGTTGTTGGATGGAAAATTCTTGAGGCAGAAAGAAATCAGGTCGAACCGGCCTGGTGGACAAAACCCTTGATTTACCTTTCCATTCCCTTTGCCATTGGTATCCATACGGTAACAGCCTATCTTTACTGCGGTCTTCCGGGCCGAGGATTCTGGCTGACGGCCATTCTGGCACCCCGATTCCTGGCATCGGCATTTGCGGCAGGACCTGCTTTTTTGATCATTCTTTGCTATATTATCAGAAAATTCACCAAGTTTGATCCGGGCTGGGAAGCCATGCAGACATTGTCCAAAATCGTTTGCTATGCCCTTATTGCCAACCTGTTCTTCTTTGTGTGTGAAGTATTTGTCTCCTACTATTCCAATATTCCCAGCCATAAAGCCCATGTTCAGTATCTATTGTTCGGGTATCACGGATATCATGCCCTTGTCCCATGGATGTGGACCAGTATGATACTCATGACAACCGGAGCAATCTTTTTGCTTATTCCACCATTGAGAAACAATAAAACATTATTGCCCTTCACCTGTGCAATGATAATTTTCGGCGTATGGATTGATAAGGCTCTGGGTATGATTTCAGGCGGATTTGTACCGTCTCCGTTGCACCATGTAACGGAATATGCCCCGACAGGGCCGGAAATCATGATTTCATTTGGGGTTTATGCCATAGGTTTCCTGGTTCTGACAATCCTTTACAAACTGGCAACTCAAGTTAAAGAAGAGGTTCGCGGCTAATTTGTACCATGATACATGGGGGGACAGATTTGAAATCTGTCCCCTTTAGCGATTCTTTTTTAGAACAAAAAAAGAATCAACTTTTAACTGCGGTCTACGATGGCCATCACCAGGCTGTCGAACAGATTTGCCATAATATTCTCAACCATATTGGAACCCATCCAAAATTTTCTGAAAATACGGAAAAACGATTAAACCAGATACAAACCATCATTAAAAAATTCTACCCTGATCTTACAAAACACACTTCCCACAAAATCCACGACTATCATATCCGGCTGAAAGAACTGATTCTATTTTCGATTAAACAATCCTCCAAAGACACCTGCTATATTCGTTTCCAAACCTGGGAGACAAAACTTGAGTTAGACCGTCTTCAGAAGGATCTGATATATAAAACAGCCATGACGTTTCAATTGACGTCCGGATGCAGTAATTTTTGCAGACGGTGCAATGAATGGGCACTCCCCAAGGTAAGATCCCATTTTTCCTATAAAGCTATCCTGACAATTTTAAATCATATGGCAGATCAGGACAATGATGACATCTCCCTTTATGGTGCCTCCGATCCTCTGGACTGGACAGAAAATAAAAAAACCATATCTGACATTATTGAGTATTTGGAAAAATTACCCCTTGGATACAGCCTTCTGACAAAGGTTCCAAGAGGCAAGGAATCTTTGTTAAAAAATCTCTTAGAAATAAATGCCAATCTTTCGGTCAGTATTACGTCAAAAAACAAAGTCCGGATAAAAAAAATTGAACAGGCGCTTGGAAAACCCATCAGCAAGCAGCATGACCTCGAAGAACTCTTGATTCCCGCACGGCTTGACGAAGACTTTATTTCCATTAAACCCTCCATCACCGACGGATATGGCACAGAAATCACACCTGACGGCGCTTTTATCATTATCCCTACTTTTACCAGTGCGTTGCACCCTTTTGGGCACAAAAAAATCAGAATCACATCAGCAACAACCTTTTTCCCGGTAAAAAAAATCGGCCGGAAAGCCCTTCTTGTAGACTATTTCAAACCCCTTGAAGGGTATGATCTAAATAAAAACAAATATCATTTAGATCGCTTACTGGATGTGCAAATAGAGTCCATCATCCTTGATAACGGGTCAGACGAATTAACCCCACCGGGGATGAGAAGCCTTAAAGAATATCTTTCCATCTTTGAAGAAAAGCCACGGCTTCAAAGAAAAAAGATAGGCCGCCATCTGAATTTATGCAAAAAAGCAGACTGCCGGATATCAAAGCTGTCTGCTGTATCTTTTTTTCTTGAGTCCATCTTTTGCTATGCACAGAAAAATCCAGTCAAAATAAAAATACTGCAATTTCTTTTACAAGATGAGATAAAAAATATTTCACATACTTACAATCACTTAGATAGCCACAGCTCCCTTGAAGCTCTTTTAGCCGACCCTGGTATTAATTCTTTTGATATTTTCAGGTATTTTGTTTTCTGTCTGCTGAACGAATCCAGGGATCAAGCGATACTTGAATTTATTAAAACTCATCCATCATCATATGACCCTGCTGCCGACATATTTGTTCACGATTCACCCTCTGATTGAAATTTTAACAAAATTAAATTTTGGAGTTGACTTTTACGGCAATTCTAAATATTAAAAGACTTGTCAAGGTGCTTAAACTGCTTAAAAGGGAACGCCTGTGAAATTCAGGGACGGGCCCGCCGCTGTAATTGGGGACGAAAGCTTTACACCGCCACTGTCTAGTGTAAAACAGATGGGAAGGCAAAGTGATTAGAATGATCCAAAGTCAGAAGACCTGCCTGACAAATTGATGCATTCCCCGTGGACAAGGGAATTAGATCTTGAGGAAAAAAGGGAAAACCCCGGATCGATGAACTCGGTTCGGGGTTTAATATTTTCCGGACCGACAAATTTTAAATTATGGGGACAGAAAGAGAGATGAAAAAAATTTGTTTAATAATGATGGCTGGTTTTTTGTTGTTTCAGACAATGGCGTTTGCTGATGAGGATGTAAAAAACCAGGAAGCAGTGGCAATCATGGATGAGATTTTGGTCTCTACCACCCGGACAGAGACCACTATGAAAAAAATTGGCGGGAATTCGGTATCTATAATCACTGCCCGGGAAATTGAAGAAAAGAACTGCCATACAGTGGAAGAAATTATCAAAACCATTCCGGGAATAACCGTAGTTTCAAGCGGTGGTATGGGTACCAAGTCTTCGGTATTCATAAGAGGAGCAGATTCAAAAAACACCCTTGTTTTGATCGATGGGATAATGGTGAACGATCCTTCAGGGGCCAATAGGGCTGCCAATCTGGCTGATATAAACCTTGATAATGTTGAGCGTATTGAGGTGGTAAGAGGTGCCATGAGTGTTATGTATGGCAGCAATGCCACGGCAGGTGTAATAAACATTATAACTAAAAAAGGTAAGAAAGATTCTAAAATGAGTGCTACAGTTGAGGGAGGCTCTTATGGAACATGGAAGGTGAGCGGCAAAGCTTCAGGGGCAACAGACAGAGCAAACTATTCAATCTCTGCCTCAACTACTCACCAGGATGGATTTTCAATAGCAGATAGAGACAATGACATGATCCCTCATGAAGGCAATACCGATGAGGATGATGGCTATAAGAACCTCACCTTTGCCGGTAAGCTTGGGTTTAAAATTAATGAGAACTTTGAGATTACTTCAACTTTAAGATATGTCGATTCTGAAGTTGAGCTGGATGATTACGCAGGCGGCTTAACTGGGGACAATATTTCCTCTTTGTGGGTAGAAGAAGCGGGAGTCTGGACTGAGACCATGGCCCCCAACCCTGACGGCCCAACGGCCAAGAGATCCGAATCAGAGCGTATCTGGGGTCAGGTGGGGGTTAACAATACCTTTTCAAGCGGGTTTATGGAGTCCATCCTGTCATACAAATTTTCAAGGAACGATCGCCAGAGTTATGACAACAACAATGAAAAATGGTATGATTACAAAGGAGATACCGACGAGATTTCCTGGCAGGGAAATATTAATTTTGACACCAACACCCTGTCTTTCGGGGTAGGCTACTTTGTAGAGGCCATGGAGAGCACGAGCAGCTCGGTTGCAGAGACTGACACTAACACCATAAGTTATTGGGTTCAGGACCAGCTTTTCCTTGGTGAAGATTTAATTATTATAGCCGGGGTAAGGCTGGATAATCATGAAAAATTTGGAAACAAGGCAACATTCAGAATTGCACCGTCCTATGAAATTCAAAGAACGGGGACACTTTTAAAGGCAAGCTTTGGAACCGGTTTCAGGTCCCCCTCACTTTTTGAGCTCTATTCTTCATACGGAAATCCCGATCTTGGGCCTGAAGAGAGTATTGGATGGGATGCAGGATTTGAACAAGATTTAATGAATGACACCATAAAATTCGGTATGACTTATTTTGAGATGGATTATAAGGATCGCATTGGATATGATTCTTCAATATTCAAGTATAACCAGCTTCCAGGAACAACCGAAACCAGTGGTGTGGAGGTTTTTAGCAAGTGGATTCCAATAAAGGATCTTTCTTTTGGCATAAATTATACATATACCCATGCCAGAGATGCTGAAGGCCAGCGTCTTGTCCGTCGTCCCTATAACCAGGTCGGTTTCAATTCCACATATCATTTTCTTGAAAAAGGGGTGATCAATATGGATATAAGATGGGTGGGAGACAGAGTCGCATCACCATATGCAAAGGATAAAAACGGTGATAGTGTTGAAAAGCTTGATGCATATACTGTTGTGAATCTTGCCGCGTCCTATGATATATGTGACTACTTCCAGATTTTCGCAAGGGTAGACAATTTGTTTGACACATATTATGAAGAAGCTTTCAGCTATGCAACCCCAGGATTATCAGGTTATCTTGGATTTAAAGTAAGCTGGTAAAATAACCACTAAATCCAGGGCAGTATTTATTAAAATCTGCCCTGGCCAATATAAATCATCGTTTAATTAGTATAAAAGCACAATTTTTACTTTAAGGAATTTTATGCAATTGCAAATGAAAAAACAATTCAGCATTCACACATGTATTTTGATACTTACCGGGTTGCTCATATTTTGCGCCACATCTTTTGCAGCATATCCTGTAAGTGTTCAGGACTCAAAAGGGAATTATTTCAATTTTTCCAGACCACCGCATCAGGTTGTTTCCCTTGTGCCGTCAGTTACTGAAATTCTTTTTAGGATCGGGGCAAAAGATTTTGTTAAGGGCATTACCTACCACGATATAACCCTTGCCGGTGCTGCGGACAACCAAATTGTCGGGGGATTTTTTCTGCCGTCCATTGATAAGATTGAAGACATTAACCCGGATATGATAATTCTTTCTTCGATTCACAAAGATGTTATTGAAAGATTTAAGAATACAGAGTGCAACTTATTTATTTTTCAAAATGATACCATTGCCAATTCTTATAAAACCATCGCAACTTTGGGCAAACTATTTGATCGGGAGAAACAGGCGCAAAAGATCATTGAAATAAACAAGGCTGAGATAAATCATATCAAACAAAAATTAGCCAAAATTAATAATTTAAGAAAGAAGCGGGTTATACGGCTCATGGGAAGAGAGACGATCATGACCCCGGGCAGTACGTCCTTTCAAAATGAGATCATACGTGCTGCCGGAGGCATTCCGCCTGATTTCGGCAAAAAAGGAAATATTGTAAGTGTTACCAAAGAAGAGTGGGTGGCATTTAATCCCCAGGTCATTTATGGGTGTGGCCCAGACAAGGAAGCGGCAGAAAATTTTTTTTCCAGACCCGGGTGGAAAGATGTGGATGCCATAAAAAACCACCAGATTTATTATTTCCCCTGTGACCTGACCTGCAGAGCCTCCACCCATACCGGGTATTTTGCATCCTGGCTGTCTTCCGTTATTTATACCAAAGAATTTTCAAATCCTGAAAATGATATCCGCCCCACGGGTATTCATCGTTCAAAACCCGTTGAAATAGACCTTGAATATATTAAATCGGCTGCCATTGCCTACAGCAATATTTATGATTTTGAGAACAAAACCCTGATCATTGATTTTAAATCTCCCCAGTCAATTGTATCAACTCTTGAAGGCGGGCGGGACAATATAATGAGTGTCGGCAATCATTTTTCTCCTCCTCCCACATGGGGACCCGGTCATAACTCAGGCATTGACCATATCAACACCTCTATCTTAAAGGCGGTGCAACGCCGGAAAGAGACCACTTCATTTTTAATTACCGGTGCGGATATGGATAACCTTTCCATTCAATCTCAGACCTATAAAGACATGAAGGTTTATGCCCTTGTAACTGCCGGTGTTATGGGCAATGCCGTAAGAATGTCAAAGGATATGGGTGCTTTTTATGAGCCCGGCACAATTAATATTATTATTTTAACCAATATGAAGCTGTCCAAAAGAGCCATGACCCGTGCCATCATATCGGTAACGGAAAGCAAAACAGCGGCCCTTGAGGATATGGATATCCGATCCAGTTATACCCCTTTGATAAATGAAGCCACCGGCACCGGTACCGATAATATTCTTGTGGTGCAGGGTTCTGGTAGGGAAATCGACAATACCGGCGGGCATACAAAAATGGGCGAGCTGATGGCTAAGGCAGTTTATGCAGGTGTTAAAGAAGCTGTTTTAAAACAGAATGGTATCCTTGCCAAACGCAATGTTTTTCAGCGCTTGAAAGAGAGAAAAATAAGCCTGTACCAGTTGATGACAGGGGCAAATTGCGGGTGTGAAGAAAACCGCAGCGATTTTGCAGCCTTAGTGGAACAATTGCTTCTTGAGCCTGAATATGCAGCATTTATTGAATCCTCCTTGGCCATCAGTGATGAATATGAGAAAGGATTGATCAAAAACTTAACTTCGTTTAATATGTGGTGTAAAAAAATTGCCACTCATATTGCCGGAGTTGATATTAAAGAAATAAAAGATATGATTTCAGATGACAGTTTGCCCATCACCCTAAAAACAGCGCTTGACGCCATTCTAACAGGCGCTCAGGCGCGGTTGAATCGAAAGGAGGAAACGACTGCCATCCCTCAAAGGGTGATTTCTTTATCTCCCATTATTACGGAAACCATATATCTTTTAAACGCCCAGGATTTGCTGATTGCCGACACCACCTATTGTAATGTTCCGGAAGAAGCAAAATTCAAAGAAAAAATCGGGTCGGTGATCCAGATGAATGTTGAAAAAATTATCAGTCTGCATCCGGATCTGGTTATTGCAAGTCCGCTTTCAAGGGGAAAGCAGATAAAAATTTTAGAAAACCAGGGTATTAAGGTAATAAGAATAGAAAACCCGCAAACTTTCCCTCAAATGTGCGACATTACAATGAAAATAGGCAAGGTTCTGGGGCAGGCAGATATAGCGAAAAAAATAGTCAAACGTGCTGTAAGAGAAGTTGAAACGATTAAGCTTAAAACAGCTCATCTTCCTAAGAAAAAGGTATTTATCCAGATCGGCATGAAACCCCTGCATTCTGCCAATAAAGAGACATTTATCAATGAATATATCAACTATGGCGGAGGAATCAATATTGCTGAAAATGAAAAGTCAGGAATCTACAGCAGGGAAAAAGTCCTTAAGGAAAACCCGGACGTTATTTTAATCGCAACCATGGGAACATCCAAAAAAGCCGGAGAAATTGAAAAACAGCGGTGGATAAAATTTGGTTCCTTGACTGCCACAAGAAACAACCGTATTTATGTTCTGGATCCTGAACTTATCTTAAGTCCGACACCGGTTACCTTTGCAAAAGGGTTAAAACAGGTTTTATCTTTAATCCATCCCACTGTTGATTTAAACTCTATTGCTGATTTAAACTCCGGGACAGATTTAAAAAAATGAAACAAAACAAGATAAAGTACTGGTCCATTATTTTAATCCTGCTTATCCTCATATTGATATTTGTCAGCCTTCTGTCCTTATGCGTCGGCAGTGCAGGTATCCCGTTAAAAGATATCCCTCATATTCTTTTTTACGATAAAGGCAGCGCTGACCATAGTATTCTTTTAGGCATACGACTGCCAAGAATCATATTGGGTCTTTCAATCGGAGGCGCTTTAGCTCTTGCAGGTGCCCTGCTCCAGGGAATATTCAAAAACCCCCTGGTTGAACCGTATACGCTTGGCATTTCAGGAGGGGCTTCTCTTGGTGTCTGCATCAATATACTTTTTAAATTTTACAGCAAAATAGGTATTATTGCATACCCCCTGTCAGGGTTCTTAGGCGCAAGTCTTGTCATTTTTCTTGTTTACTATTTAAACAACAAGACAAGGGATATCCGGTCAAACCGGATGCTTTTAACCGGTGTGATGATCTCTTATGTTGCCTCATCCCTGGTCATGCTGCTCATGGCCATCTCAAAAACGGATGATCTTCAAAATATTGTCCTCTGGATCATGGGGTCTCTTGACGAACCCAACCCGGTTTTAATAAAAATGGCGCTTTTCGGCTCCCTTGCAGGGCTTGTTTTCTCATATTTTTTCTGCTTTGACTTAAATGCCCTGCTTCTGGGTGAAGATGAAGCAGCAAACTTAGGGGTCAATACCACCCGAACCAAAAAATATTTATTTATCATTGCATCTTTTTTAACGGGATTAAGTGTATCTGTTGCCGGGATCATCATGTTTGCAGGGCTTATTGTTCCTCATTTCATGCGTATGATAGCAGGGCCCGACCATAGAATCCTTCTGATCAGTTCATTTCTAGCTGGTGCTGCTTTTTTAGTTCTATGTGATGTGATTGCAAGGGTCATCATATCTCCCCTTGAACTCCCCGTAGGGGTTATAACGGGTATCATCGGCGGTATTATTTTCATCTGGGCACTTTCAAGAAAACAGGTGACTTTATGACCCATCCCCTCACTATAAAAAACCTCAGCTTTAGATACCATAAAAAAACCATACTAAAAAATATTTGTTTTTCAACAGATCCGGGTGAATTTGTTTCAATCATTGGCCCCAATGGCTCTGGAAAAACAACGCTGATAAAAATCATTTCAAAAATAAACAAACCTGAAAAAGGCAATATTTATATAAAAGGAAACGATATTCAAACAATGTCAAACCGGGAATTGGCCAGACATATCGCAGTTGTCATGCAGTCAGTTGAACCGGTTTCCATGAGTGTTGAAGAATATGTCCTTTTAGGAAGGCTGCCCTTTTTTAAAAAATATCAATTCTTTGAAACCGCCAAGGACATTAAACTTGCCCATAAATATATGGAACTTACCGGTATTTTAAAACTTAAAGATGAATCCATCAATAAAATAAGCGGCGGCGAAAGACAACTGGCTGCCATTGCCAGGGCCTTAACCCAGGAACCCATGCTTCTTCTTCTTGATGAACCCACATCTCATCTTGATATTACACACCAGATTCAAATTCTCGAATTGATAAGTTCTCTTAAAAAGACGCTCTGCCTCACTGTACTGATAGTTCTTCACGATTTAAACCTGGCAGCGGAATACTCTGACAGGCTTGTTTTACTCAATGGGAAAAATGGAGGGATATATCAAACCGGAACCTGCGAACAGGTTCTTTCTGAACAATCAATACAGGAAGTATACAATACAAACGTAAGAATTCAAAAAAATCCTGTGTCAAAAAGACCCTGTATATTTCTTATCAGCCAAAACGCTTTAAATAAAGAGGAGAATATAATCTTATGATGGTAATATTTCATAACGGTGGACCCATCATGTATCCCTTGCTGTTATGCTCAATAATTACTTTGACCATTATCATTGAGCGAAGTTTTTTCTGGATTGGGATTGGCATGCAAAAAAATCAGAAACTTGTGGATGAAGTTTTAATGCTTACCGGGAAAGGGGAGTGGGATCTTGTTCGGCAAAAGGCCTCAGGCTCTCAAAATTATGTCATCCGAATGATCATAAGCGGTATTCTTCATCGTGAATATTCTTTGATCAAGGCTATGGAATCATCAGCAGCAGACGAAATAAACCGAATGCAAAGGTTTATGGGTGTGCTTGACACCATGATCACCGTTGCCCCGCTTATGGGCATCCTGGGTACTGTTATGGGTATCATTACTTCATTTGATATGCTGGGAGCAACAGGGGTTGAAAACCCCCAAGCGGTAACCGGAGGGATTGCCCAGGCCTTGATAACAACTGCAACAGGCCTGTCTATTTCCATCATAACGGTTTTCCCCTACAACTATTTTAACTCAAGAATTAAGCGTGCGGCAGGCATCATGGAAAAATATGCCACCAGCTTTGAAATTGTTTATGAACAGATCTTAGCTGTCAAAACAAATATCCCGGAAGAAAAAAAATGAAATTGCGCTTACCTGAAAACAATAAAATCAGGATTGAGATGCTTCCCTTAATTGATGTTGTTTTCCTCCTTCTGGTTGTTTTTATCTATACCATGCTCTCCATGGCCGTACATAAAGGCATGCCGGTCTCTTTGCCTGAATCCGCTGCTGTCAAACCTGAAAAAGATATAGTTCTGTCAGTCACCATAAATAAAAATAATTTTATTTATGTTAACAAAGAGCCTGTGGATCTGGAACACCTGACCCATATTCTTGAGCAAAAGGCAAAAAAAGAAAAAAAACCGGAGGTTCTTCTTTTTGCAGATAAAAATATTTCCTATCAACATCTTTTTAAAGTTCTAGACAGAATCAGGCAGGCCGGATTGAATCAGATTTCCTTACAAGCTGACCCTGAAGATCAAAATTAATGATGGGCCGTATTATACTATCTGCTGTAATTGCCATAGGGTTTCATATCGCCCTGATGGTATTAATTCCCTCCATAATGAAAAAAAATAATGAAATTTTACCCCCTGAAATCAAATCGGTTACGGTCACCCTTTCCTACAGGCAGCCTGTTATCAAAAAAACCAAACCAGTTCTTGAAAAAAAAAACCCAGTTAAATTCCCCAAAAAGACACACCGAAGCAAACCGGTCATTCACAAAAAAAAAGAAGTGGTGAAGAAGCCATTACCCCCTGTTAAGACTGTCCCCCCTGTTAAGACAGATACGGCTGAAATCATACAGGTTCAAGCAAAAAAAGAACAAAATCTTACAGATCAACCCGCCCTGAAAAAAAGAAGGTCTCAAAAAAAAGAAACCATCAAACAAGCACATATTAAATTTGCAATACCGCTTTACAAAAAGAATGCCTTGCCTGCTTATCCCGTTATCGCCCGGAAAAGAGGGTATCAGGGGATTGTCGAACTAATGGTATTGGTTTCGGAAAAAGGAAGCGTTTCCTCTTTAAAGATTTTCAACTCAAGTGGCTATAAATCCCTTGATCGCCAGGCGGTTAAAACTGTTAAAAGCTGGCTCTTTGAACCCGGTAAAAAAAATGGCAGGCCCCAGGAAATGTGGGTACGAATTCCTGTTAAATTTGAACTCAAATAATTTCATAGTCATTAGGCTATGTTTATCTTGACAAATCCAGGGGGTAAGTATATTATTACGAGTTTTTAAAAATGCAAAAAGTATTGAGATAATTAAGGAGAGTTTAAAATGTACGCAGTTATCAAAACCGGAGGAAAACAATACAAGGTTCATGAAGAACAGATACTGAAAGTTGAAAAACTTGAAGGTACCGAAGGTTCTCAAATTGAATTTGATGACATCCTCATGTATTCAGATGGTGAAACCATCACCCTTGGAAGCCCAAATGTTGAAAATGCATTGGTCAAAGCGCATATCCTTGACCAGGGAAAGGGCAAAAAGACATTGGTATTCAAGTATAAACGTCGTAAAGGCTATAGAAAAATGAGAGGCCATAGACAGGATTATACTGAAATTAAAATAGAATCCATTACGGTTTAGATACCAAATTTAAATATTAGGGGGAAATCTAATGTCACATAAAAAAGCAGCCGGTAGCACAAAAAACGGTCGCGACTCTAATGCACAACGGCGCGGCGTTAAAAAATTTGGTGGGGAAAGCGTTCTGGCAGGAAATATTCTGGTAAGACAGGTGGGTACCAAAATCCACCCCGGAAATAATGTTGGCCTGGGCAAAGACTATACTCTTTTTGCCAAAATTGACGGTGTTGTGGTCTATGAAAGAAAAGACCGCAGCAGAAAAAAAGTCAGCGTTTATGAAGCGTGAAATTTGTAGATGAAGCAATTATCACTGTCACGTCCGGTGATGGCGGCCGCGGATGCACAAGCTTCCGACGGGAACGTTACATTGAAAGAGGGGGGCCTGATGGTGGTGATGGCGGTGATGGCGGCGATGTCATTCTAAAAATTGATCGGAATAAACGAACCTTATACGATTATCGCCGTCAAAAATTGCTCAAGGCCAAAAACGGTCAACCCGGCCAGGGAAAACAAAAACATGGTAAAAACGGGGCTCACTGTATCATTGCCCTTCCTCCGGGAACCATTGTTTCCAATATAGATACCAACGAAATCATTATCGATCTGACCGACACCGAGGATGAATATATTATTGCCCGGGGCGGTATGGGCGGACGAGGCAACAAACGCTTTGCCAGCTCTACTAACCGTGCTCCCAGACATTCTCAACCCGGTATTCCCGGCATTGAACTAAAGCTGAAACTGGAATTAAAGCTTCTTGCCGATGTCGGACTTGTCGGTTTGCCCAATGCGGGAAAATCGACGCTTATCAGCCGCATATCTGCAGCCCGCCCGAAAATAGCCGATTATCCTTTTACAACGCTGACTCCGATCCTTGGAATGGTAGAACCTCCTTTTGGAGACCCCTTTGCCGTGGCCGATATCCCGGGCTTGATTGAGGGCGCTCATGAAGGGACTGGATTGGGTATCAGTTTTTTAAAACATATTGAAAGAACCGGCATCCTGGTTCATCTGATTGATTCCTTTGAGATAGATCCTGCATCCCCTCTTAAATCTTTTCATTTGATAAACAATGAATTGTCTAAATACAGTCAACTGCTGGCAAAAAAAACTCAACTTGTCGTACTGAATAAAATTGACCTGCCGGACACGCAGGAAAAAATTGAAGCATTTAAAAACGCTTTAAAAAACATCCAGGTGTTGACTCTTTCAGCGGCAACAGGTAAAGGGGTAAAAGAATTTATTAAACTTTTATCTTCTGAGCTTATAAAGAGTAAAAAATGAATGCCGGACTTTTTGGCGGAACGTTTAATCCTTTTCACAATGGCCACATTCGTATTATTCAGCACGTTAAAAAAAAGTGCGGGTTGGGAAAAATATTTTTAATTCCGTCTGCGAAACCGCCCCATAAACCTAATCTCAACCTTGCCCCAGCCAAAGACAGATTCGAAATGGTAAAAGTAAGCTTAAAAAATCATAAAAATTTACTGGTATCTGACAAAGAATTAATAAGAAAAGGGCCTTCCTTTACCATTGACACTATCACTGAATTTAAAGAAGAATATGGCAGAGAAACCCTTTTTTTCCTTTTAATGGGATCGGATGCGTTTTTAGATATCACTACCTGGAAACACAAGGATAAAATTTTTGACGCGATTCAAATCATTATCATGTTAAGGGGGCAATGGAAAAATTACACTGCCATTGCTTCTTTTATTGACGAAAATATATCAAAGGGATACATTTTTAATGAACAGCGCCATACGTTTACCCATGAAAAAAAACAGGACATCATAATTTGCAAGGTACCCAAAATAGATATTTCATCCACCCT
>Ga0190329_1000156_pt1 | contig 19895 bp, 17 predicted proteins | sample 48720423_MG_FD_161655 | JGI IMG/M metagenome (GOLD analysis project Ga0190329, IMG submission 161655) | Hydrothermal vent sediment bacterial communities from Southern Trench, Guaymas Basin, Mexico - 4872-04-2-3_MG | ecosystem: Environmental > Aquatic > Marine > Hydrothermal vents > Sediment ... | reverse complement strand
TGGGGACATAAGGTATCGACTCAAAAAGATAAGATGGACAGGCTTTTCACACTGGTGGATAGAGCGTCAAGGAATGCGCTGAGGAGAGATAATCAATGACAAATAGCGACCATTACATAAAACTGGAAAATATGATGCATTCCGCACAGTTTGTGCAACTGGCCGGTGCCAGGGTTAGTATAAAAAAAGGAGAGGCATGCATCACTCTGCCGGTAAGAAAGGAGCTCTACCACGCCGCAGGCGCCATGCACGGCGCATTATATTTTCTTGCATTAGACAATGCAGCATTTTTTGCGGCTAATTCCCTGGTTGAAGATGTCTTTGTCTTAACAACCAGTTTCACAACCTATATTACCCGCCCTGTATCAGAAGGTATTGTAAAATCAATCGGTAAGGTTGTTAATCAGAATCACTCCCAGTTTATCTGTGAATCAATTTTGTATGATTCAAATGACAAAGAGATTGCCAGAGCTACCGGTATTTTTGTCAAGAGCAAGATACCCTTATCAGATAAAATCGGGTATAAATAAAGGGTATAGAGGATGAAATATAAACGCAAAGAACTTTGTCGAATCAGAACAATCACAACATTTTTGGTTCTTAAGAAGGACAGATCCACATGGAAAAACACTATTTTAGGGGCGACCCGGTTTTGCAATGATCTGTCACAAGAATTTATGGAAAATGGCTATCTTGTTCAATCCATAAGGATCGTCACCAATCCGTTTGGAGAATACCTGAACACGGACAGCATAGAAGCTGCGACTTCAGATTTGGAAATTCTCAGTCACCTTTTAACCGCTTCTGATACGTCAAATCTTAGAATCCGGTTCGCCATAGGTGAAGCACGAACAAAACAAGAAATATCACTTCTTCCCGAGCTGATAAGAGACTATGGTGATTTATGTAATGCGTGTGTCAACGTTGGAGTGGATGAATTCGGTGTGTTGGATAACCCGTTGATTCATTCTTCCGCACTTGCTGTATCCCAAATAAGCAGGTTGACGCCGCGAGGTGAAGGGAACTTTAATTTTACAGTGAATTTTAATTGTGCCCCCTTGATACCTTATTTCCCGGCCGGTTATCATCGAAAGGAGCTTGGCAATTGTTTTGTGGTGGGGCTTGAAACACCCGATCTGCTGGTAACTGCCTTGCAGGAATTTAATGAAACCAATTCTCTTGGAAATCATAATGATTTATTTAAGGGATACTATGAGATCTTGAGTTCAGCACTTCAACATCATGTTTCTAATGTGAAATTAATTATAGATGGATTTGATAAGAATACGAATTTCTCATTTTCAGGTATTGACAGTTCTGCTGCGCCGTCAAAGGAGTGTTCTTCTATAGTGGAAGTCTATAAACGTTTAGGCGTGGAATATTTCGGGGCTTCCGGTACCATTGAAGCGTCTTCATTGTTAACGAAGGTCTTCAAATCTATAAAAGGGGTTGATCTGGTCGGGTTCTCCGGTTTAATGCTTGCGGTTACAGAGGATAGCGGTCTTGCGGAGGGGACACGGAATTCTGATTTCGATATCCGAGCTCTTTTGACATACAGCGCTGTCTGCGGGATCGGCCTTGATACGGTGCCCATTCCAGGCAATACCCCTATCGCAAAAATTACTTCCTTAATGAGAGATACAGGAACGATGGCATATCGTTTGAACAAGCCGTTAACGGTTCGATTGTTTCCTGTTCCAGGATTAAATGCAGGAGATATTACCTCTTTTGAAAGTGATGATCTCTGTGATTGTGCGGTATTGAATGTCCCTTAAGTTCAATAATTTTGAATTAAAATATTAACAGGCAGTTACCCTGATAATGGTCTATAGGTCTCTTGACATTATTATGGAATTGATGGAAGCTTGGAGAAAAATTAAAAGGATATAATGAAAGATAAAAAAAATAAGAAAAATATAGTGATCAGGTTTCTGGAATGGATTATCCGGGGCAATAAAAGGGCCGCCGAAAAAGGCAGCCTGTGCAAATCATGAATCAATAAAAAGCAACCGCCGGTCAGGCGGATTAAATTAAAAAACCAAAAAAAAGAATAATATATGAGTGCAAAAATAAAAGGGATACTGCAAAAAATTAATTTTGTTGAAGCAGATATGGAACTGCATAAACAGATTCTGGTTTCCATACCGGCAGATAATAAAGTAGAAATGGAAACCATTATTTCTAAGATTGCAGATCTGAAAAAGCAGATCAATGCATTAAGGCAGCAAATTAAAAAAATAGATGAAGATGAATATAATAAGATTATTGCTATTGAACGAGCGGCTGAGACCTTTCGGAAAATTGCAATCGACAAAAAATTTGTTCGGGTCAACACATTAAACGAGTCGGGTGTTTGCTTTATTACATTTAATGATGGGACAAGGCTTGACTGCCTGGTCACGGCAAAAGAAGAAAACGGGAACTGGACGGTCCTTACTTTGGAGGGAGAAACCAAAGAATACCCAAGTGGATTTATTCAATAAGGAGAAAAAAAGGTGACGTATAAAAAATGGATTAAACTGTCATTGAGCTTCTCTACAGGCTTTGTCATGTTATTTTCGGCGACCCTTTTTGCTTCATCCGAAGATGTGATTCATATTGATCAATTTATTTCGCCGGATACCTGTGGTGGATGTCATTCTGAAATTTTTGAGCAATGGGAAAATTCCATGCACAATCTGGCACATAAAGATCCTGTATATTTAAGAGTAGCACAGTTTCTTCGTAAAGGGCTGATAAATGAAAATCAGATAAAAGAAGCTGAATCCTGTGTGAAATGTCATACGCCAGTGGGGCATGTGACGGGATTCCCCCAAAAATTGACAGATGATTTGTCAAAAACTGCTGAGATCGCAACACAGGGTATTCAATGTGATTACTGCCATTCTGTTGAATCAGTAAAACAGATGTATAATAACGGGCTTGTGCTGAAACCCGGTCAGGGCGAAGACGACCCCGGGATCAAATATGGTCCTTTTGATGATGCAGTGCCTGATTTTCATGAGGCTGAATTTTCTAGATTGCATACCGACTCCAAAATTTGCGGGACCTGCCATGATGTGAAACATGTGGCATTTGGCACTGATATTGAAACTACCTACACGGAATGGAAGAACAGTCCTTATAATTCAAAAGATCCTCAACAAAAGATTACCTGCCAGGGGTGCCATATGTACCAGAGACCCGGCATTCCTGCCACCGGATCTACTCTGCGGCCTGAAAATCCAGGATCAGCAACGGATGATAGTGATGAAAGGCCCCATATTTTTACCCATTATTTTGTGGGAGGAAATTCTTCGGTTCCAGGGCAGTTTGATGGAGAAGCAAAAGGTCAGATGGCCATTGAACGGCTTAAGAATGCAGCCACACTGTCTGTTGATACATCACAGGTAAATCAGAAAAAACTCAATATTACCGTGACGAATACCGGCGCCGGACATTCAATCCCCACAGGGGTCGGCGACCTTCGCCAGGTATGGCTTGAAATTACCATCCAGGATAAAGCCAACAAGACAAGCTTTCAGATGGGCGCTTTGAATAACAAACATGAGTTGCCAAAAGACGCTGTAATCTTTCGGAGGGTATTTGGAGATGGAAACGGAAACGAGGTGATTAATATTGCAAAGGCAAAACAGGTGTTGAAAGACAACAGGATAAAAGCAAAACAAAGTATCACCGAAACAATTGATCTTCCTGAGGTGCCTCCAAAAGATGCCATGGTAATCGTCCGCTTATTATATCGCGGCATGCCTCAAAAAATTTTAAACCTGATTCCGGGAAAACCATTTGATCCTTTACCAATCATAGAGATGGTAAAGGTGCAAAAACGAATTGATTTACCGACTTTACTTTAGTGCCCATTTCAGATATTTAATAGGCCGAGATTATATTGAATTATGACAGGTTATTTTACCAGAGAAGAGGGTTCTATGATTGTTCAAGGATTAAAATTAACAATGATGGGTATGGGGGTGGTTTTTTCTTTTCTTGCCCTGCTGCTTATAATCATCCATTTTTCAGCAAAGCTGCTTAAATCATATTCGGAAAAAGAAGCGTCACCGGTCACCTCCCACAGGCTTTCCAGTGCCAAGGCGGGAAAGCCCCCTGACGATAACCGGAGACTTACTGCTATTATCAGTGCTGCAATTGCCGCCCATAGAGCGCGCATAGGGCTTTACTGATTGCCATAGACTGTTCACTATATCCATAAATTGACAAAAGCGGATACAATATCCATCGTCAATACCAGGAATGATATCAATGAAAAAAATAAACTTTATGGACACATCGTTTCGGGATGGGTTTCAATCGGTTTTCGGTGCACGCGCACTGACAGATGATTTTCTTCCTGCTGTAGAAGCTGCTGTGGAAGCCGGGATTCATCATTTGGAAGCCGGGGGCGGTGCTCGTTTTCAGAGTCTTTTCATGTATTGCGGTGAATCTGCATTTTCCATGATGGACCGTTTCCGAAAGGCTGCCGGCCCTGATGCCCATCTTCAGACCCTTGCCAGGGGCATCAACGTGGTAGCTCTTTCAGCTCAGCCCAGGGATATGATTGATCTCCATGCCAGAATGTTCAAGAAACACGGCATGACCCACATCCGTAATTTTGATGCTTTGAATGATGTCCGAAACCTGGTCTACTCCGGGCACTGCATCAAGAACGCAGGGCTCCATCATCAGGTCGTCATCACCATGATGGAACTGCCTCCCGGCTGTAGCGGATCCCATGATCCGGAGTTTTATTTAAAAACCTTGAAGGATATTCTTGATTCAGGGGTTCCTTATGATTCCATCTGTTTCAAAGATGCCTCAGGAACCTCCAATCCCAAAAAGGTGTATGACACTGTCAAGGCGGCCAGAAAACTTCTGGGAGACCAAGAGGCCATCTGGATGCACACCCATGAAACCGCAGGCATCGGCGTGGTCCAATACAAGGCTGCAGTGGAAGCCGGTTGTGACGGCATCTGCCTGGCCCGCTCTCCCCTGTCCGGTGGTACCTGCCAGCCGGATATGATTTCCATGTGGCATGCACTGAAAGGAACCCAATACTTTCTGGATATTGATGTCAATAAGATTCTGGAGGCCAACCATGTTCAAGAGGAATGTCTTGCAGATTACTTCTTTCCGCCGGAGGCACAAAAGGTGTCTTCCGAGGTGATCCTTTCCCCCATGCCTGGAGGCGCCTTGACTGCCAATACCATGATGATGCGCGATACGGGTACCCTCCATCTTTATCCCAAGGTGATCAATGCCATGTCCGAATGTATTGCCAAAGGAGGCTTTGGCACATCGGTCACCCCGGTTTCCCAGTTTTATTTCCAGCAGGCCTACACCAATGTGACCCAGGGACCCTGGAAAAAGATAACAGATGGGTATGGTAAAATGGTGCTGGGATATTTTGGCAGGACACCAGTGCCGCCAGACCCTGATATTGTCCGGATTGCTGAAAATCAGATGGGAATGAAGGTCTTTGACGGCGACCCCCTGGATATTATTGAACCGGGCATCCCAAAAGCCAAAAAGATCCTTGAGGATGAAGGACTTCCTGTGACCGAGGAAAATCTTTTTATCATCGGCGCCCTGACAACAGCAGGTGGAAACAAGGGCCTGGATTTCCTTAAAGGGGACAGGCCCATCAACGTCCGTAAGTTAACCCCAAAAAATGATTCATCCCAGGAGAGGAAACTATTGTCTGATCCTCTCCCCAATGAAGGAGATATGACCATGTTTAAATATAAAGTGACTGTTGACGGAAAAAGTTATGACGTAATTGTAGAAAATGAAACCGGAGAAGTTGCAGGTATCAGTTCGCCTTCAGCCGAGCAAGAGTCAAGCCCGGCTGAAAAATCCGTCCTGGAAATCAAAGCCCAGCTGCCGGGAAATGTATATGAAATCCTGTTTGCTGTCGGGGATCAGATAAGTGAAGGAGAAACCCTGATAGTTCTGGAAGCCATGAAAATGGAAACACCTGTTATTTCGCCCTATAATGGTATCATCAAATCAATCGAAGTGGCTAAGGGACAAATTGTGCAGTCAGGCCAGGTTCTCCTGACCCTTAATCAATAGCAGCAAGGTCCAAAGGATTTTATTATGTTTGTAAGAAAACCGTTCATTATCATTGGCTGTTTTATTGTGCTGCTGTTTTCAATGATGTCCGCTGCCCATGCAGGCACCTTGCCCCAGCCTGCCAGCCAAGGGCACACCCTGCTTCCGTCCATTGCCGACATGATCATCAATTTCGGAGAATCAACCGGCCTGTTCAGCTTTTTTTCCCCTGGCACAGGAAATAATTTTAAGGGAATTGGACAGTTCTTTATGATCGGCGTGGGAATTTTGCTGTTATACCTTGCCATCAGCAAAAATTTTGAACCGCTTCTCCTGGTTCCCATGGGGTTTGGTGCCATTCTGGCCAATACACCCCTGGTTGCCATGTCCGATCCAGGCGGTGTGCTGTATTATATTTATACCATTGGAATCAAAACAGGCGTTTTCCCCCTCCTGATTTTCATGGGTGTCGGGGCCATGACCGATTTTGGTCCGCTGATCGCCAATCCTAAAACCCTGCTCCTCGGTGCAGCGGCCCAGGTGGGAATTTTTACAACCCTTATCGGAGCACTGATTCTGTCTGAATTTATCCCTGGCATAAATTTTGATCTGTTCGATGCCGCCTCCATCGGTATTATCGGAGGAGCAGACGGTCCTACGGCCATTTTTCTGGCAAGTCAGCTGTCGCCGCGTCTTCTGGGTTCCATTGCCGTGGCAGCTTACTCCTACATGGCGCTGGTGCCACTCATCCAGCCGCCCATCATGCGCGCGCTGACCACCGTGGAGGAACGTAAGATCCGCATGAAACAGATGAGACATGTGGGAAAAGTCGAAAAGATAATATTTCCCCTCTCTGTCTTAGGGCTCTGTGTTTTGCTTTTGCCATCAGCCGCACCCCTCATCGGCTTTTTCATGTTCGGAAATCTGATGCGGGAATGCAAAGTGGTGGACCGGTTATCTAAAACCACACAAAATGCTTTGATCAATATTGTTACCATCCTTCTGGGATTAGGTGTCGGAGCCCAGCTTTCCGCCCATCAGTTTTTGAATCTTTCAACACTGGGCATTCTCTTTCTGGGCGCCATCGCCTTTTCCATTGGAACAGCATCGGGTATTCTCATGGCAAAGCTGATGAATCTCTTTTCTGAAACAAAAATCAATCCCTTGATCGGCTCGGCAGGCGTATCTGCCGTTCCCATGGCTGCCCGGGTGAGTCAGAAAGTCGGCATGGAGGCAGACCCCCAGAATATTCTTCTCATGCATGCCATGGGCCCCAATGTTGCCGGTGTTATCGGTTCTGCGGTTGCCGCAGGCGTGTTGTTGACATTAAAGAGTCTTGCGATGTAATAGTAAATAGTTTGGATCATACGAGGAGAAAGAAATGACCATCCGTGTACTGATGACCAGAAAAGTTCCCAAGCTGACCGGTGGCCTGGACGTAGCCCTGCTGCCGACGTTGTCTGAAATGCTCATTGAACTCCGGGCCCTGGCGGATCGCCAGCCAGGCTATATTTCCGGGGAGACCCTTAGAAATGTGGACGATCGCAATGAGTATCTTGTGATCAGCACATGGAAAACCCTTGAAGCCTGGAACTGGTGGTTTCGGAACAATGAACGGGCCGAACTGGAAGGCAGGGTCGATGCCCTGCTGGGAACGACAACAGTTTACAAGGTTTTCGGTTATGATTAGAGTTTTATCCGCTATGAAATATTGAAAAATCCATGACAACATTTGAAATTATTATTATTGCTGTAGGGCTTGCCATGGATGCCTCGGCTGTCTCTCTTGCAGCAGCTGCCGCAGGATATGCAAAAGATATCAGGGCCAAATTCCGACTCTCTTTTCATTTCGGACTATTCCAGTTTTTAATGCCGGTTCTGGGCTGGTTTCTGGGTATCCGTTTTGTGTCCTATTTTAAAGCCTTTGATCACTGGATTGCTTTTTTTCTTCTGGCCTTTATCGGCATCAGAATGATTCGTGACGGATTAGGGACTTCATCTGTTATACAAAAAAATGATCCATCCAGAGGAATGACAATGGTGATGCTCAGTGTGGCGACCAGTATAGATGCACTGGCAGTGGGGTTAAGTCTTGCCATGCTGGATGTAAATATTTGGTATCCGAGTATCATGATCGGTGTGATCACAACAGGCATGTCACTTGCCGCCATTAAAATTGGAACCAGACTCGGAATTTTGTTTGGTAAACGGATGGAAATTGTTGGGGGCGTCGTGCTGATCCTGATCGGGTTCCGGATCTTATATTCTCATTTAATCCCATAATCTTAAATTATATAAAGCACTCATGAAAATAATCGATAGTATAAGCTCGGAAATGAATTTGGAAACAGCCAGAGTCTCAGCGGTAGTTCAATTGCTGGATCAGGGCGCCACCATCCCTTTTATCGCCCGGTATCGGAAAGAAGTGACCCAGTCTTTGGATGAAGTCGCCATTGCCGATATTCGAGATCGCATAGAGCAATTAACGGCACTCAATAATAGGAAAGAAGCAATCTTCAAGTCTTTAAAAGAACGTGAACTGCTAACGGAGGCATTATTGGCAGATATTCAAAATACGCGGTCAATCATTGAGCTTGAAGATATCTATGAAAAATACCGACCGAAGAAAAGAACCCGGGCACAGATGGCAAGGGAAAAAGGTCTTGAGCCTCTGGCAGCATTTCTCTGGCAACAATCCGATCAGAATCCACTGCGTGAAGCAGAAAAATATCTCTCCTCTCAAAAAGAAATTGAATCGGTTGAAGAAGCCCTGTCCGGCGCCAGGGATATTATTGCCCAAAATGTGAACGAAGATGTTGATGTCAGGGCGGGTATCAGGAAATTATTTTCAGATACCGCACAGATTCAATCCAGGGTAAAAAAAACAAAAGAAGAGGAAGGTATAAAATTTAAGGATTATTTTGACTGGTCGGAAACAGCCGTTAAGACACCTTCCCATCGGATACTGGCCATGCTCAGAGGACAAAATGAGTCTATCCTTTCCGTCCGTATTTTGCCGGATGAAGAAAGGGCGATTCATCTGATTGAAAGCCGGATCATCAAAAATAAATCTTTGTCAGCACAGGAAGTCAAATCTGCCATAAAAGACAGCTATAAAAGACTCTTGTCCAAATCCATTGAAAAGGAATGTATCAGTGAATTAAAGGCAAAAGCAGATGAAATCGCCATAGGTGTTTTTGCCGGGAATTTAAAAGAACTGCTGTTGTCTGCGCCTCTGGGGCAAAAAAGAACTCTTGCTATTGATCCGGGATTCAGAACCGGTTGTAAGGTGGTTTGCCTTGATGCACAGGGAAATCTTTTACACCATGATTTGATTTTCCCCCATTTCAATAATGATGAAAAAGCAAAAAAGATCGTATTAACTCTTGTAAAAAAATATGCAATCGAGGCCATTGCCATTGGTAATGGAACGGCTGGACGGGAGACCGACGCCTTTGTAAAAAGCCTGGGACTGGATAGCCATATTCATATTGTCATGGTGGATGAAAGCGGGGCATCTATTTATTCTGCTTCAAAGATTGCCAGAGAAGAGTTCCCGGATCATGATATTACGGTCAGGGGGGCTGTCTCCATCGGCAGAAGGCTTTTAGATCCTTTGGCGGAACTGGTCAAGCTGGATCCCAAATCCATTGGTGTGGGGCAGTATCAGCATGATGTGGATCAAAAATTATTAAAAAAATCCCTGGATGATGTGGTGATATCCTGTGTGAATCAGGTCGGGGTTGAGGCCAATACGGCAAGCCGTGAATTGCTTTGCCGGGTGTCGGGGTTGAATGATACCATTGCCGCCAATATGATTCAGTTCCGTAATGAAAATGGTCCGTTTGCATCCAGAAAAGATTTTTTAAAAGTGCCAAGGCTTGGGCCAAAGGCATTTGAACAGGCCGCAGGCTTTTTAAGGCTTCATACGGCAAAGCTTGCCTTGGATAAAAGTGGTATTCATCCTGAATCCTATAAAATTGTTGATAAAATGGCAAAAGATGCCGGGCTTGGCATTGAAGACCTTATGATGAACACCGAAAAGATCACTAAAATTGATCTGAATCGATATATCACCGATACCATTGGGCTGCCAACCCTTAAGGATATTGTGAAAGAACTGGCAAGTCCCGGACGTGACCCCAGAAAAGAATTTAAGGCCTTTTCCTTTGACGATACCATCCATGATATCAAGGATCTTGTGCCGGGAATGAAGGTACCGGGGATTGTGACAAATGTTACCGCCTTTGGTGCTTTTGTAGACATTGGTGTTCATCAGGACGGTCTTGTTCATATCAGCCAGATGGCAGATCGCTTTGTTAAAGATCCCAATGAAATTGTTAGCGTCCGGCAGGCTGTTATGGTAACGATTCTCGAAATAGATGTGAAAAGAAAAAGGATTTCTCTTTCCATGAAGGAAAATTAAAAATCTTTTTTTACTTTGAAATTTAATAATTTCATGGGTATACTTGGATTTAACCGTTAACCAAAATATTTGGAGAAATCCCATGAAAAGCATTCTTAAATGGTTGTTCATTATTGGCGGTGTATTCTTAGTCCTTATTATTGCAGCCGTCATTATTATCCCTCAATTTATTGATGTTAAAAAATATAAACCCATAATCGAACAAAAAGTCGTGGAAGCGACAGGCCGCTCTTTTACGCTTGGCGACGACATAGATTTGTCGATCTTCCCCTGGGTGGGTGTAAAATTGACAGACCTTCATCTGGGCAACCCCACCGGATATAAAGAAAAAGATATGGTTTCGGTGAAAAATTTTGAGGTCAGACTCAAGGTGATACCGTTATTGTCAAAACGAATAGAAATTAAAACATTTGTTCTGGACAGCCCTGAAATTTATCTAGAAAAATTAAAAAATGGTGCTGCCAACTGGGAGGGAATTGGTAAACAAAAAAAGGGGAAAGCACACAAGGAAAAGAAGACAGAAAAAACATCAACGAGCCAGGAACTGCCGATCAAATCATTGCTGGTAAATAATTTTTCTATTACAAACGGTCAGTTAATTTATATTGATCAGGGTACAGATCTTAAAAAAGAAATATCAGATGTGAACCTGAGTTTAGAAGATATCAGTCTTGAAAATCCTATCGCAATGTCGTTGAGCGCCAGAATAGACGGGAAATTGGTTTCTTTAAAAGCACAGTTAAAAGGGAATAAAGACAGTATGTCCCTGTCTGATGGACTATTGGAACTTGATGATTCAAAGTTAATCTTTTCAGCTTCGGCAAAAGAGTTTTCCAAACCCAACCTGACGTTTGATCTTCAATTGGATGAGATCGACCTTGACCGGTATCTGCCGGAACCCCCGCCAAAGGAAAAAACGTCGCAGGCAGCAGGTGGCACCGCAGCATCAAAAAAAGTTGACCCCGCTGAGCCGTCAAAGAAAAAAACAGATTATGGTCCTTTAAGAAAACTGGTTCTGGAGGGGAAGGTTAAGGTTGGGAAATTAAAGGCCCATGGCGCAATAGTTGAAAATGTTGATGTCCGCATCCTGGCAAAAAACGGCATCATCACCATAGATCCGTTAGGCTTGAATCTTTACCAGGGAAGTGTTGCATCAAAGATTGAGCTTAACGTTCAAAAAAGTAATCCAAGGACAAAAGTGACCCTTGATGCCAAAGGAATTCAGGCAGGACCTTTGATGAAAGATGCCCTGCAAAAAGAATTGATTGAGGGAACACTGAAAACCAACATAGGGCTTTCCATGACGGGTGAAACGCCTGATATGATTAAGCGGACCTTAACCGGGCAAGGAGAGGTTTTGTTTACTGATGGTGCAGTTATCGGCATCGATCTCGCCAATGCGGTGCGAAATGTCAAATCCGGTTTTGGAATAGGAGAGCAACCGGCAGAAAAGCCGAGAACGGATTTTGCAGAATTGAAAATTCCGTTTACGGCAAAGAATGGTCTGGTGAATACAACCGAAGCCGGTCTGATTTCTCCGTTGATCCGGGTCCTTGTAACCGGAAAGATCAATCTTGTAAAAGAGTTGCTTGATTTAAGGGTAGAACCCAAATTTGTCGCCACTCTGAAAGGCCAGGGGGACACCGAACAGAGATCGGGTCTGATGGTACCTGTTCTGATAACCGGCTCTTTTTCTGAGCCTAAAATTCGACCGGATCTGAAAGGAATGCTCGATAGTGGCGTTATACCGGATGCAGAAGGATTAAAACAAATATTAGGCACAGAAGAAGGCCAGGAAGAAAAAATTGAATCTATTAAAGAAGATGTTAAAAAGCAGATTAAAAGCCTGTTCCCAGGTTTAACGAACTAAAAGAGAATTGATACCGTATGGATGATTTTAATCAGATTATAGAAACTATTTCATTGGCCATGGGGGCTGCCTGGGGCAGTGGTATTAATTTGTATGCCACTCTTCTGGTCTTAGGACTTTTGGGAGCGACGGATAATATGGTCCTGCCACAAAGCCTTGAAATATTAACGAACCCCTTGGTAATCGGGGCAGCAGGGCTGATGTATATTGTGGAATTCGTTGCCGATAAAATTCCGGGAGTTGATACGGGATGGGATACCCTGCACACTTTTGTGAGAATCCCGGCAGGCGTTCTTCTGGCTGCGGGCGCCGTGGGGGATGTGAATCCGGCTGTTGCAGTTGCGGCAGGCATTTTAGGGGGAGGACTTTCCGCCAGCACCCATGCAGCCAAATCCGGCACCCGCCTGTTGATTAATACTTCTCCCGAGCCGGTATCCAACTGGACCGCCTCTGTCCTTGAAGATGTGGCAGTGATTACAGGGGTGTGGGCAGCTCTTGTTCACCCCTGGGTGTTTTTGGTGATACTGATTCTGTTTATTCTTTTACTGATATGGTTTTTACCCAGATTGTGGGGTGCCATTAAAAAGTTTTTTGCGTTCCTGGGCAGAATTTTTGGCATGAAAAATAAACATAAGGATTTAAAGTTGGACAGCAGCGGCGATTCGATAACGGAGGAAGAAAATGAGAAACATAAACACTAACTGTTTATGGATGATGCAAGTGATTATCGGGGTCACGCTGATGTTGTCGACACAGGTTTTTGCCGGTAATTCCTGGTTGAATAAAGGCAATGAGATTTTAAAGTCATTTGGACTGGGTGATAAAACAAGTGAACTGACAATTGAAGAAATCGGAGCCGGACTCAAAGAAGCGCTTAAAGTCGGTTCGGAAAATGTTGTGAATCAATTAGGGGCAACAGATGGATTTAACACAGATTCAAATATCCATATCCCTTTGCCGGAAAGCCTTAATAAAGTGAAATCCATACTGGATAAGGTGGGGATGTCGTATCTTTTTGAAAATCTTGAGTTAAAGTTGAACAGGGCAGCAGAGGTTGCAACGCCAAAGGCAAAATCCAGTCAAACGAACAACAGAGCTTCTGCAAAAGGTCTTTAATAAATAAAAACCGTAAAAAAATCTTATTAACCCTATAACGAGAATTGAGGTACTTATGGATATAACATTCTATGGCGCAGCAGGTGAAGTGACAGGTTCAATGCATCTTCTTAATACGGGCACAGATCGAATACTGTTTGATTGCGGTATGTTTCAGGGCAGACGAAAAGAAAGTAAAGAAAAAAATAAAAATTTTCCCATAGATAGAAGTCAGATTACCAATATGATCTTATCCCATGCCCATATTGATCACTCAGGCCGTATACCCATTTTAACAGGTGATGGTTTTTCAGGCCGTATAATTACAACCCGACCCACGGCAGACGCACTGGATTATATGCTGATGGACAGTGGTCATATCCAGGAATCAGATGCCCAGTATTTGAATTATAAGTCACTCAGGTCCTTTTTGCGTCAATTGGAACAAAATAATGTAAAGCAAAAAGTTACCAATAAGGAAAGAAGCAACATCAGAAAAATGCTGAAAAAAAATGCGCATGAGCTAAATACTGAAGTCATTCATAAACTTCAAAAACAGCATGAACTGGATATTATCACGCCGCTTTATACCATGGAGGAAGCAAGACAGTCCCTTGGGTTTATTGATGGGTATCCGTTTCATTATCCTGTAACCATCGGTAAAGATACCACGGTAAAATTTTATGTGGCAGGCCATATCCTGGGCTCTGCTTTTTCAGTGGTGACCATCAAAAGAAATGATAAAACCACCCGGATTCTGTATACCGGAGATGTAGGACGGTTTGGGAAACCAATCTTAAAAGATCCAACCCTGGTATTTGATGAAGAAGACAGGGACATTGATCTGTTCATTACAGAAAGTACCTATGGCGACAGGGAGCATGAGCCGGTTGGAGATCTGGGATCAAGCCTGAAAAAGGTTTTGAATGATACCTTTGAAAGGGGTGGATCTGTGATTATCCCGTCTTTTGCTTTCGGCAGAACCCAGGAACTGATTTATATTCTTCATGAGCTTTATGACAAGGGAGAGGTGCCGAGACGTCCCGTGTATGTTGACAGTCCGCTCGCATCCAATATCACCAAGGTGTTTGGCGAACACCCGGAAGCCTATGACAAGGAAACCCATGAAACCTTTCTCGAGAAAGGGGAAAATCCGTTTCATTTTGATAAAATTAAATTTGTTCAAACAGTACAGGAATCCATGCAGCTAACCCAGGACACTTCATCCCATGTGGTGATCTCTGCTTCAGGAATGTGTGAAGCCGGAAGAATTTTGCATCATCTTAGATATAAGGTTCATAACCCGAAAAATACCATCCTACTGGTGGGGTATATGGCTGAAAATACCCTGGGCAGAAGGATTGAAGAATTGGGTGCCCAAAGTGTCGGATCAGGGAATAATGGGGAACCGCCTGAAATAAAAATACTTGGCAAAACCTATCCTTTGCGTGCAAAAGTTGAAAAAATCGGTGGATTCAGTGCCCATGGAGATAAACACGAACTGGAAAGCATTATTACAAAGTCAAATCTGCGGATAAAGAAAATTGGTATTGTCCATGGGGAAGAAGCGCAAAGTGCTGCGTTTTCAAAGCGTCTTCAAGAAAAAGGCTATGATACATTTATTCCCGGACCCCGCGATAAGATAGCCTTATAAATTTTTGAGCTTTGTTATAAAAGAGGGGTTATGCAACTTTCTGTTCGTATAAATATTTCTGAAAATTTATAAACAGTGAACTGATATTTGCGACATCCCCCAATATTTTTTTGGCATCTTCCAGAGATTGATATTTATTTGTCAGCAGAATGGGTAATTTTTCCTGGTCAAGTTCTTCCACACCGGTCTCAATATATTTGTTCAAAACAAATTCAATAAATTCTTTTTGTTTTTCATTGAGTAAAGCAAAAATGGTCGTTCTGGCTGCGGCAACTCTTTCCTCTCTGGTGATTGGTTTTATATCGCTGTTAAATACATATTCCAACACATCAAATAAATCGCTTTTTTCAGCGTCAATTAGTTTTTTTAATGTGTTTAATTCTCCTTTTCCAAAACCGGCTTCGTCTAATTTTTCAAGTAATGTTCTTCTTGTCATCGGGTTGCTCCAGATAGTTCTCAATTCTTCTTCGCTCTTAAAGAAGTTGGGAAGTTCTCCAAATAGATTTTGTAAAAATTCCTCTGCCGAGATTGGTTTGCCGTCAGCACTCCAAAATGAAGTAGCAATCATATGCCGTATTTCACGCTCTTTTCCGTCTTTTAATTTAATTTTAACTTTTTTCTTACATACGCAGGGGATTTGTCCACATTTTCCACAAGGTTGCGGCGGTTCTTTCTCGCATTCACAAGGTCTTTTGCCACAAACAGGACAAGGCTGTGGTGGTGCATTTTCACTAGATTCTTCTCCAACCGGTTCCCCATCCCATTCCGGGTCAAAAAAGCGTTGATAAGCATCTACAAAATCATAAATTGTAAAAAACTCTTTCCCATCAAATAAACGGGTTCCCCTTCCAACAATTTGTTTAAATTCTATTATCTGGTTGACGGGCCGCATCAGAACAATATTGCGGATGTTTCTTGCATCCACACCGGTTGAAAGTTTTTGAGACGTCGTTAAAATGGTGGGGATAAGTTTTTCATTGTCTTGAAATTCCCTTAAAAACTGTTCTCCGATTTTCCCATCATTTGCAGTAACACGAACACAATAATTGGGGTCATTACTTTTTTTGTATTGATTGACCAACTCCCGAACGGCTGCTGCGTGATCCTGGGTGGCACAAAAAATAATGGTCTTTTCATTCTGATTGGCTTCGTCCATATATATTCGAACTCGTTTAGCCTCTCTTGCCTTTATTTCAATGATTTTATTAAAGTCAGGCTCTATATAAATTTTGCCTTCTTCTATTTCACCTTCAATAATATCGTCATCGCTTGTGTAAATATAATCATCTATGGTGGTTTTGATGCGCTTGACTTTAAACGGTGTCAGAAAACCATCATTAATGCCTTCTTTAAGTGAATAGGTGTAGACAGGCGCTCCAAAATATTTATACGTATCTACATTGTCTCTTCGTTTGGGTGTAGCGGTTAAGCCCAGTTGAACGGCCGGTGAAAAATATTCTAAAATCCCTCTCCAGTTTCCTTCATCATTTGCACCGCCTCTGTGACATTCATCTATGATAATGAAATCAAAATAATCTGTTGGATATTCACCAAAATAGGCTTTAACCGTCTCAGCAACCTTTAGTGCGGTCTCTTTGGGTTCCGGATAATTTATAGTTGTTTTGTCCCTGCCCTGTCTTTCATCCTTTATGTGAAATATTTTTTCAGCAGAAGGGGAATTTTTGGTATCAGAGCCGGACGAAGCCATAAAGGATTGAAATATGGTAAAAAAGATACTGCCGTTTGTTGGCACGCTTCCTTTCCTTCTTATTTCGCTTGGTTTAATTCTTACCATTGCATCTTCCGGGAATGCTGAAAAAGAATTAAATGCCTGATCCGCTAAGATATTACGATCGGCTAAAAATAATATTCGCGGTCGTCTTAATTGATGATTATTTTTTCCATTTTCAATTGCCGACAGGTTCCAACGGGTTTGAAACAGCTTCCAGGCTATTTGAAAAGCAATGGCTGTTTTACCGGTTCCCGTGGCCAGGGTTAATAAAATGCGGGTTTTGTTATTGGCAATGGCTTCTAACGTATTTTTTACTGCAATCTCCTGATAGTAGCGCAATTGCCAGGTTCCACTTTTATCTTCAAATGGAATAGATGCAAATTTTTCCCGCCATTCATTTTGAACGCTGAAAGTTTTGTTCCAAAGCTCGATGGGTGAAAGAAAATCAGATACCAAATCTTCCGCACCTGTTTTCATACAGATGCTGTAAATTTCTTTCCCATTGGTGGAATAGGTGGTGTCTAATTTTAATTTTTCAGCATAGAGTTTTGCCTGTGCCACTCCTTCGCCAACTTCTAATTCATTTTTTTTAGCTTCTACTACAGCCAGTTTAATGCCATTATAAACCAATACATAATCGGCCGTAAGTCTTTTTGACCTTCTGCCGCCGGTTTGGATTCTACCGGCCGTAATATTGTATTCACGAAGGATTTTAGAATTTTCCACAACGCCCCAGCCACAAGCTTTTAGCTTTGGGTCGATGAGTTCTGCTCGTGTTTCAGCTTCATTCATTTTTACCCCTCCAACTCCGGCATATCATCCCAAAGGTTGCTTTGGAAATTTCAGCCGTTAAAATGGCATAGTCCTGTTGTTCTTTAATCCCCCGCTCTTTCCATTCATCCGTCAAATTCTGACGAATGGCAATCCCTCGAAGTCTTTTATCAATCCAATCTTTGGGATAGCCTTTTCGCTCATAAATTGCTTTCATCCGTTCTTGAGCCAGCTCCGGGTTTTCGATTTCTTCAATTCTTTCATATCCCACTTTTGCCAGCCATCGTTTAAATGGTTCAGCTTTTGGGGAGGGTATGGATTGGATAAGGCGGAAAGCGCCTTTTGTATTTACGCAGTCTGTTTTGTAGTTTTTTCCATCTTTTGACGGCAATTTCAGTTGTACCCAAATTGGGGACAACTGAAATTTTGTAAATTCTCGATCTTTTACTTTCCCCCAGTATTGTCTGGGTGTAGGGCTCTCTGTCAGGGCTGAAACGATATCGGCCACCGAATAATACCATTCATCTTCATGCCATATCCTACGGATTTTTTTACTTTGAAATATCACGAGTTTATCAGCTTGTCCGGATGGTTTGTTTTCCATCATAATTCCCCGTTAAATGCTTTTTGCAAAATAGACTTTTTCAGCTCTTCCAAATCAGCTATTTTCTTTTGATAAACAGCTTCTAATTTTTTTGTTTTGGCTGAAAGGGCATCCAGTTTTTTGACAATTTGTTTTTGTTCGGATAGCGAGGGGAGTTGAATAATAAAATTTCGTAGATACCCTAAACCAACAAATTTTTGGGTTGTCCCTTTAGCATCACATAGCATTTTGTCGATAGATGATTTCGAATCTAAATAATATTTTAAAAAATAACTGTTTTGTTCTTTCGAAATCTTGAATAAAGCAACATTTTTAATCGCAAAATTTGGTTCCTCCTGTACTACAATAGGATTACCAATAGTCCCAATCATTGCGAAAAGGATATCTCCTTTATCAACTTTACTTCTTTTATTTATATTAATATAATCTTGTTCAGAAATGTATTTAACTTTATTATAATTTAAAATATCATTTTTTAAATTTTTTGATGTAATTAATGGAAACCCTTCAGGTTGATATTTTGGTGAATCATGAGTTCCATCTTTCACATCATAAACTTCTCCCAACCTCTTCTCTTCCCATTCTCCATTCTCCGTTTTCCTGTTTCCATCCTCAAACACCCCATTCAAATAACTCTCAAAAAGTTCTTTAGCATTTTTCAGATTTTGTTCGGCATTGGCTTTTGCCTTGGCTATGGCGGTAAAGGCTTTATCTAAAATGGCTACTATGCGGTTTTGTTCGGGGAGAGGGGGGAATGGGATTTGAATGGCTTTAATTTGTGCTTTATTGATTGAATTGAAAACTGCACCTGTGTTACCAACAATTTCATTTTCGTATTTTAATAAAAAATTAAACAGAAACTCTCTTTCTATCAATTCGCTTGCTCTAATAGCCGCAAGACCGCGACCAATACAAATTTTTTGAGTTGAAAAATTTATCGGGCCAACAGGAGCACGAACCGACATTAAAATATCGGTTGCTTCCGCTTCTTTTGTTGTTTTACTTGTCCATTTAGTTGGTTTACCAATGTATTTTTCAGTAAATTCTTTTTTGCCTTGATAAAAAGGTAAGCCTTTTTTTTCTGAATTATAGTATTTACCCTGAGGCGATTGACCTGCAATCACTTCACAAACCTCCCCCAACTTTTTCACTTCCCACCCCTGTTTCATATCACTTATTCTCAATATTCTTATTATTGGGTTTGTCTAAAAGGGTTTTTATATTTTTAGCTGTTACAATTGGTTCCCCCGTTTGTTTTTCAATTTCCACTCTTGCTTTTTTAGCAGCATTTCCGCCTTTTCTGGCAATATCTTTATTTTCTTCCAATCCTTCAGGCTGTTTTTTCTTGGAGATTTCTGTTGTTGATGCTTCTGCCAGCATATTTAAAACCAATTCCAGATTGGACATATTGTCTCGCAAATTCTGCTTTTTAAGTCCTTTAAATTTTTTGTAATCCTTAACACTTTTATCTGCCCAGGCCTTGGTTATTTCGTTTGTTAAAATGGCGTATTCCAATCCTTGTTTCATCCCTCTTTCATGCCATTCATCAGTCAGTTCTTTTCTGACTTCAATGCTTTTTAAACGCTGATTTATCCATTCTTTTGAATACCCTTTTTTAAGATAGGTTTCCATAGCACGGTCAAAAGCAAGTTCCGGGTCTTCGGTTTCATCAATCCGTTCAGCACCTACTTTTGC
>Ga0190329_1000149_pt1 | contig 20376 bp, 16 predicted proteins | sample 48720423_MG_FD_161655 | JGI IMG/M metagenome (GOLD analysis project Ga0190329, IMG submission 161655) | Hydrothermal vent sediment bacterial communities from Southern Trench, Guaymas Basin, Mexico - 4872-04-2-3_MG | ecosystem: Environmental > Aquatic > Marine > Hydrothermal vents > Sediment ... | reverse complement strand
TATACCATGCCGAACCTTTTAAAATCAACGTTTTTGTGTGTTATTTTGAGGTGTTAAGCTATTTTTTGGCGGCTTAAGTTAACGACATTGACCGTAAAATGAGTAGTGACCACAACCCTGGCTAAACGCCCGAAACATCAGTGCCTGCGAAAAATTTTGGCGAACTTGGGTTAGCCTGCATTTCCAAAAAGCGGCACTGATGTAGTAGCGTATGTGCCAGAGCCAATGGCGATTATTCGACCATCTGTTTTTGTAACCACCTCCATAGTGGCAGTTGAAATTCTTTTTCCCAATTTGACCAGATGACCAGTCGCAATCAATTCATCATTTTCTGAAAAATCCAAAAGTCGAGTTGAAAACTCTACAGTTGCTATCCAATTCTCAAAATATTGGGCAATCGTAAACCAACCAGCGTTATCGATCATTGTTGCAATCGCCCCCCCATGGACTGTTATCCCATTTGTTAAATTTTCATCAAATGGAAGTGTCCAGACAGCTTCGTCTTTCTCGTTGTATTCTAATGTCATACCAAATAGTTGGACGATAGGTGCTACTTTCGCTCTCATCATGAGAGCCTCGCGCTGTTTTTTAGGGTCTACTGTGCTCATCTACGTTTCTCCTTCTTACAGAGATTTATGGGAGTGGATCGACACCCCCCAGGAGGTCTTGCCGATCGTGCCCGGCCCTGTCCAAAGTCTTCTGCCACTTCGTTTTGAACAGCAGTGATCAAGCATCAAACCTCGTTTCTCCGCTATCCGCTCTCCCCGCTCGACCGCATAGTATACACCCCGGCGCTCGTCATTTCAAAACAACGGGCCAGTTCAGCCGCGGACAGCCCCACTTCTCGCGCAGCCCAATAGCATGCGAGACTACGCGCCATGCTCCGCTCAGGTTCCCGCCCCCCGGACAGCACATGCGCGCTCGGCACATTGAAAATCGCCGCCGCCCTCTTCCAGCCCGTAAAGCCGCGCCTAAGCGTAGCGCCGACGAGCCTGGGTTGTCTGCCCAATTCGGCGCTCTTGGTGACGTATTCGTGGCCTCATTACGGTGACCATCAAGTGGCTCCATTGGCTTGACCACAAGATGGCCTCATAGCATTGGCCATCAACACGGCACGATGGGCGGTTGATTCCGACTTTGACCGGCACCCACCGCCACAGACGAAGGATTGACAATTTTGCGGCGAGGCATTAGGGAGGTTTCTAAACGTATATCGATGGCGTCGAGAATTGCAGGTATTTCGTAAAACCCGAGAGGCAACCATGTTCGTTCGCTACCCCCACGGTCTGCCCCCGAACCGCTGCGTTTTTGGTCGGCCGTAAAAAAACCATCCGCATCTATGTCAGCACCGACGGCAGAGAGCAGCAGTTTCCCATCGCCCTCGACTAGATACGGTCCAGCGATGAAGTGTACGATATCGAAGGTGCAACCTACGTGATCAACCACGACTTTCTTCAGACAGTTCAGCCGCTGCGCGCCGATTACGGCCCGGAGGGTTTCGCCATCTTTTCTCCCATCGACCTCAAGGCCCTGAAGTGTGTCGGCTGCAAGGCCACCGACAAGTGCGGTATCTGACCGCGGCCGAACAAGATTCGCTTTTCAAGTTTTCAAAACCGGTTCCGAAACACCTCCAACCGCCGCCGGAGTTTCGCCGGTCGGTGGTTTTGATTTGAGGAAAATGGATTGAGACCACGCCAGCCCATGGCTTCTCAGGGCCGCCACTACCGTAAGATCCTGCGCATCAGCCTGCCGCTGATGGCTACCATGGGCGCGACCGTGGTGATGGAGTTCACCGACCGGATGTTTCTGGCCGGTTATGGGGTGGATGCCATCTCCGCGGCCATGCCGGCCGGGTTGCTGGCATTTTTGTTCATCACCCTGGCCGCCGGGATGGTCGGCTACGTGTCGGTGTTTATTGCCCAGTATGCCGGAGCCGGTCGCACCGGCCGGATCGGGGCCTACCTCTGGCAGGCCGTCTGGTTGGCCCTTGGCACCGGCCTGGCCTTGGCCGGCCTCTCTTTCATCGGCCCACCCCTCTTCGCGCTGGCCGATCATCCGGCCCCGGTCCAGGCCCTGGAAAACATCTATTTCAGCACCCTGCTGCGCGGGGCCATCATCCATGTGCTGGGCAGCGCCTTGGCAGGATTTTTTACCGGCCTGGGCCTGACCCGGCCGGTGATGATCTCCCACGCGGCCGGCACCGCCGTCAACATTCCCCTCGACTATTGCCTGATCTACGGGATCGGACCTTTCGCCGAACTGGGTATTTTCGGCGCCGCCCTGGCAACGGTGACCGCTTGGGCCGTAACCACCCTGATGCTGACCCTGGCGGTCTTCTCAAGGACCAATGATCGCATCTACCGGGTTCGCCGATCCCGGCGCCTGCGTCCGGACCTGATCAGGGAGTTGCTGAAGCACGGCGTCCCTGCGGCCCTGCAGATGACCCTGGACCTGGTGGCCTTTTCCTTCTTTGTGCTCATGGTGGGACGCATCGACCGCCACGCCCTGGCGGTGACCAACATCGTTCTGTCGATCAATTCCTTGGCCTTCATGCCCATGCTGGGCGTTTCCATGGGCACCAGCACTCTGGTAGGCCAGGCCATGGGCCGCGGCAATCCGGCCCTTGCCGAGGCCTTCACCCGCCAAACCCTCCATCTGGTCTACATCTACCTGGCGGTGGTGGCCCTTCTGTTTCTGGCGCTACCCGGCATGCTGCTCTCCTGGTTTCGGCCTCCGGACCTCACGCTACCCGAATTCGCCCGCTTGCGCCATGACGGCATTTGGCTGCTGCGCCTGGTGACGGGCTATATTTTTTGCGATGCCCAATACATGATCTACGTGGGGGCGTTGAAGGGAGCCGGAGATACCCACTTTGTCGGGCGGACCGTCGGCCTGCTGTCGATTCTGGTAATGGGGGTCCCCCTGGGTTTCGGGATATCAATTTTCGGCTGGGGACTTTTCGAAGCCTGGGGCTGTGCCACGCTCTTTATTTTTTCGCTCTTTTTCGTCTTTCGCCAGCGATTCAGGACCGGTCGATGGCGGTCGATGCGGTTGGTAGCGGCGAAAAACGGTTGAAAGGTTCGCGCAACGTCTTTTCTGTAAATTCGTTTCGAGCCTACTCGGTGAAGGTGGAGTCAGCTCGGGGGGATTTTTGAAAATTCCCCCCGGATGGCGCCCCCGGGTCATTGAGGAAAGAGCTTGAAGTTGGTGGGTCAGAATCAGTACTCCAAAGGTTCGCCAAAACCAAAAATGGAGGAACGGAAATGACCCACCACGAAGAGAATGCGGCAATCGGGCAGATGTTGGAAGCGGTAATTGAAGACGGCATGGAGGCTCAACACCCGTGTCGGCAAACTCTCGATGTGAGTCGCTGTGCAAGCCTGCTTGACGAAGAGCTGAAGAAATGGCGGACACGCCCCTTGGGTCACTGCGAGCGTTGAGCGGAAAGAATGAAAATGGTATGGCCATGAGCACTGGCCCGCTCATCGGCAAATTCATAGATCGCATTACCCTCGACCAGGGAGAGGGGGACATCGCCTACTTCCACGCCTTGTTACTTCAACTCGAGTACCCTGTAGTTGGGAGAGAGGCAACAGAAAGAAATCAAACAGGGAGCTTCCGATGAAAAGAACGACCGCCACGATCGCATGTGTCGGCTTCCTGATGACCGTGCTTGCCGCCGTTCCTCGCGCCGACGCTTCCAGCGTTCACGCCGCCCCGATCTCGCTGGTCAACCCCTCGCCGACGCAGTTGCTCTTCTTGCAGGCCCCGCCGGACAGGGCCCAAACCCTGCCGCGGGGCGCCGGTCGGCTCACCGTGTCCAACAGCCTCACCAACACCCTGCTCGTCGAAGAAGGTGGCCCCGCCACGGGCATCATCGACATGGAGATGCTGCGCACCACGGTGGACTTCAACTACGGCCTCTCCGACCGGTTCGAGCTGAACCTTTCCATGCCCCTGGCCATGTCCGGCAGCGGTATCCTGAACCATATGATCCTGGATGTGGAACAGGCGTTCGGCAATGCGCGCAAGGTGCGCGAAGAGGAGTCCCCCGGCCAGTATCACTTCGACATCCGCCGCGGCGGGCGCCGCATTATCGGCAGCGACGATCGGGCCACCGGCCCCGGTGACCTGGCGGTGCGCCTGAAGGCCCTACTTCTACATGAAGGCGAATCAACGCCGGCGTTGGCCACCCGCCTGGGCCTGAAGCTGCCCACGGGGCGCCGGAGCCGCAGCCTGGGCAGCGGCGGCACCGACGTCGGCCTCGGGCTGCTGCTGGAAAAGCATTTCGGACCGGTGGCGGCTTTCCTGAACGCCGATGTCATCTTTCCCGGCTCCATCGACGATCCGGAAGTGGATACGAAAACATTTTATCAAGCCATGTTCGGCTTGAGCTATCCCTTCAACGACGCCTGGTCGGCCGGCGCCCAGGTGGCCTACACGTCCCGCCCGTTTTCCGGAACCGGTCTGACCATGCTCGACCGGCGCATCGTCGACCTGCTGCTCGGCGTCACCTACCAGCGTCCCGGTGGCTTTTTCGTCCAGGCCGGCACCATGGAAGACATCATCGACTCGGTAGACGCCGGCGCCGACATCACCTTCTTTCTCAACCTCGGCTGGCATTTCTGAAGAGCAAACGTGGGCATTAGCCCGACAGCGCCAGGATGCGGGCGAAATGGGCCGGCTCCACGGGCATGACCGGCAGGCGCTGGCCCTTTCGCAGCAGGGCCATGCCTTCCAGCGCCGGGTCGGTACGCATCTCGGCCCAACTGATGAGGCGGGGAAATTTTTCCTCGAAGCAGACGTCCACCAGGAACCAGACGGGGTCGTCGGCGCTGCTGCATGAATCGTAATAGCTGCTCGCCGGATCCAGGGCCCTGGGATCGGGATAGGTGGCGCTGCAGACCCGGGCCAGCCCCGCCACCCCGTGCGGCTTGGCGTTGGAGTGGTAAATGAGCACCCGGTCATCCGGGCGCATCCGGTCGCGCATGAACCAGTATTGGGGCGCCTTGTCCTTTGGTTGAGATTTCTCGTCGCAAGCGTCCCGGAATGGCATATGCTTTTTTTCAGCCTTCTACAGTGGCCGAGAAGAGGGCCGGAAATCCGAGGGCCAGGAGCCTGCCGCCTGAGTCAAAAAGCGTCGGCCACCCCGCCGCCTGTTTTGCCCCCCCGGTCCTCCGTCCGGTCTTTCAGCAGCGATTCGATCCGGCCGACGAAATAGATGCCGATGAGGTACTCGGGCCGCCCCAGGCGGTTGGTGCGCGGCAGCACCACCAGCCGGTCGCCGTGCTTTTCCCACAGCAGCACCTTTTCCCCTTCCCGGCCCCGGTCCGCCGGCGGGCCGTACTTGTCCTCGAGCACCTGCAGAATTTCGGCGCCGGCAGCGTTGGCCAGAATTTCAAAGTAGAGAGGATGGCGGGTCTTGCCGTCAAAAACCAGGCGCACTTTTTCAAATGCCGGGCTGCTGCGGGTGGGATAGTTGTAACGCAGCGTGAGCACGTCGTACTCGACACGTTCGCGAAAATCGTTGTTGAGCCGCCGGTTGAGCCGATCGAGATCCGGCAGGTAGCGCGCCAGCCATCCGGGGCGCTGAAACCCCAGGTCCACTATCCCCCGGCGGGCCACGGCCGCAGCGCCCAGCTCCTTTCCGAGCCGATCGCGGGCGGCCTCGTCAAGCGCCGATTGGCGCCCCAGGCCGAAAAAGGTGAAAGTTTCGAGCCTCGCCTCACCGTCCGACGATCGGGAAGCCGTCTCCGGGTCCTGGCCGCAGCCGGCCACCGCAAGGCTCAATCCCAGCAGGCACAATCCGATGCGCAGCATCCGATTTGGTTTTCGAAAAAGGGACAAGCTGGACCGGATCACGTGGTTCCCCCCCTGCCGGGTTCTCTCCGTTGAGCCCACTTCCTTGATTGGCAAAAGTAAGTTTACTTTACCATACCCCTTAAAAAGCCGACAACCGGAACCCGAATAAAAATCCCCTGACGCCTCGGCATCGTCTGCCGGAACCTGATCGGTCGGAGGTCGAGCCCTTTCCTCGAACCGGCGCTCCGGCGCTCAGGCGAGGCCGGCCCCCAGGACCAGCCGCAGCAGGCCCCATGGACATGAAGCGTTCCTCCCCGTATTGAAGCAAATGGCGAAAGTGTCTACCCCCCCGCTCCCGCCGCCGGCCCGTCGGCCCGGGGGATCCGCACCACGAAGCGCGAGCCGCGGCCGGGTGCCGAATCGACGTTGATGGTGCCGCCGTGCTGATCGACGATCTGGTTGGCGACGAACAGCCCCAGGCCGGTCCCCTTGCGGCCCTTGGAGGTGAAAAAAAGGGTGAAGAGCTTTTCGCGGGTCTCGGCGTTCATGCCGATACCGTTGTCATGAACGCTGAAGACGACATCGTCTCCGTCGGCCTGGAGGCCGAAGACGATGCGGTGCTCGGACTTGGACTCGTCGCGCAGGCAGGCGTCGATGGCGTTTTCCAGGATGTTGGCCAGGGCCGAGTGGATATAGCCCGGGTCGATGTTCAAGGTGGCGCCGGCCGGATCGAAGCGCCGCTCGAAGACGATCCCATGGGCCTCGGCCTTGGGTTCGAAGCCGGCGGCCACCTCTTCGGCGAAAGCCAGGGCATCGATGCGCTCCCAGCGCAACTCCCGCTTCTTGGCGTAAAAGAGGATGTCGGCGATCATGCGCCGGATCCGCTCGATCACCTGCTTCACCGCGGCCCATCCTTCCCGGACCTGGTCGAGATCCTGGTGCCGGAACCCGGCCTCCACCAGGTAGATGCCGCCATCCAGCCCCGTGAGCAGCCCCTTGATCCCGTGGGAAATCGAGCCGAGCATCAGCCCCAGCGACGACAGGTGGTCCTGGAGTTCGATCTTCTCGCGCACCAGGGCCTCCAGTCCGGCCGTATAGTCCTTGAGCTGCTGGCGCACCAGGATCCGGTCCCTCGCCCGCTTGAGGGAAATTTCCAGGGCGTCGATGTGGATCGGCTTGGTGATGAAGTCGGTGGCCTCGTTTTTCAGGCTTTCGATGGCCAGCTTCATGTCCCCGTGGCCGGTGATCATGATGACCTCGGTTTCCGGATCGATGCGCTTGATGCGTTTGAGCACCTCGATGCCGTCCACCACCGGCATCTTGATGTCGGTCATCACGATGGCCGGCCGGGTCTCATCGAAACGGCGCAGCGCCTCTTGGCCGTCTTTTGCCAAGACCACCTCGTAGCCCATGTCCGTCAGCGACATACGCAGAACCTCGCGGATGTCCTCCTCGTCGTCCACCAGCAGGATGGTGGGCTTATCGCTCGTGTCCGTCATGATGGGAATCCTCGACAGGAAAGGTGACCTCGAAACAGGCACCGGTGCCGGGCCGCGAAACGGCCCGAATGGCGCCGCCGCACTCCTTGACGATCCCGTAGCTAATGGACAGGCCCAGGCCGGTCCCCTTGCCCACCTCCTTGGTGGTAAAAAACGGCTCGAAGACCTTGTCGGCCATCTCCGGGGCCAGGCCGATGCCCGTATCGCAGACCTGGCACACCACCTGGCGGCCGCTACGGGCGGTACGCAGGGTGATGCGGCGCTCCATCTCCGCGCCGGGCTGGGCGGCGGCCTTTTCCTCGATGGCGTCACGGGCGTTGAGCAGCAGGTTGATGAAAACCTGTTCCAGGCGCCCAGGATCCCCCATGATCGGTGGCAGGTCCTCGGCCATGTCCCGCGCCACCTCGATGCCGCGCACCTTGAGCTGCTGGCTGAAGATGTCCAGGGCGTTTTCCACCACCTGGTTGATCTGGACCCGCTCCATCGTCTGGTCGCTCTTGCGGGCGAACTGGCGCATGTGGTTGATGATCTTGCTGGCCCGGTCCACGTTGCGGTCGACCTTGCGCAACATCTCGTCGAGCACCGCCGGGTCGATCGCCCCTCCCTGCTCCAGCTTGCGCATGAAAAAGGAGCTGACCGTTTTGATTACCGACAACGGCTGGTTGAGTTCGTGGGCCACCCCGGTAGCCATCTCGCCCAGGGTGGCCATCTTGCTGGCCTGGATCAACTGCTGCTCGGCCTCCAGGCGCTTGGTGATGTCGCTGGTGGTCACCAGCAGCACTTGGCGCCCGGCGTACTCGGCCGGTGAAATGCGGATGTCGACGATGATCCAGCCGCCGCCGAAATGCCTCTGCCGCACCCGGTCCACCGTTCGGCCGCCGCGCATCCGTACAGCACATTCCTGCCGTTCCGCCTCGGCGAACAGGTCGAGAAACGAGCGGCCGATCAATTCCGCCGGCGTGCAACCGTAGACCAGCTCCACGCTGTGGTTGGCGTCCATGATCTCCAGGGTTTCGGGATCAAGGACGAAAACGGGGTTGGGGATGTTGTCGAAGATAGCGTGGTATTTTTGCTCGGATTTCTCCAGGTCCAGTTCGAGCTGCTTGCGCGCGGTAATGTCCAGGGAAATCTCCATCACCGCCACAATCTGCCCGGCCTCGTCGTAGACGGGCGAGCTGCGCACGATCCAGTGCTTCAGCGCGCCGTCCTTGTCCACGCCGCTCTCCTCGGCCCAGTGGGGCTGGCCGCTCTGAAAAGTTTTCTCCACCGGGCAGTGCTCGCACTTGTGGTCCAGGCCCTTGTAGGCCGCGTAGCAGAAGTCCCCCTCCCGGGGATGGAAAAGTTCCTCAAAAAGGCGGTTATAGCGCACCAGGCGGTAGTTGCGGTCCTGCACGGTGATCAGGCAGGGCACCCCCTCGAACAGGCGCTGGTACTCGTCGCGCTGCTTGTTGAGCTCGGCCTGTTTCAGGCTGATCTGGGTGCTCATGCGGTTGATGGCCTCGGCCAACTGCCCCATTTCGTCTTCCTGGTCCACTGCCACGGCCATGTCGTAATGCCCACGGGCGATGCGGTCGGTGCCCGCGATGAGCCGACGGATCGGTCGGTTGACGAAGCGCAGCAGGAAGACGAGGATGATGGTCGAGGTGACGAGGAAGACAAAGACCGACAGGCCGATGCTCACCCGCTGGGTGTGGGCAATCTCCCGGTCGACGTCCGCCAGGGACACAACGAGATCCAGGGCCCCGAGGATCTTCTTGTCGGCCGGGTGGAAGTGGCAGCCGCCGGTGGAGCACGCCGGCTCGTTGACGATGGGGGTGATAATTCCCAGCAGGCGGTAGCCCTTGTCCGAACGGAAGATGCGTACCCGCTGGTCGAGGCTGAGACGGTCCAGGGGCGGTTCGCTGCGGTGGCAGATGTCGCAGGCTTCGGCCTTGATGTTGGTCACCTGGTCGACTTCTTCGGGTCGGTTGGAAAACTTGATCTGCCCCTGCTTGTTGTAGATGCGGATGTTCTTTATTTCCGGCTGACGCCCGATGTTGGTGATGATCTGGGTGATGTCGTCGCGGCTGTTGAGCATCATGGCATAGTGGGCGCCCAGGCGCACCGTGTTGGTGAGCCGGTCGGTGCCGGCCACGATGTTCTCCATCACCCGTCGGCGCTGATGACGGATGTTCAACGAAGCCCACACGGCCATGGAAACCAAGAGCACGGCGCCGACGAAGAAGATCAGTTTGGACACCAGGCTGTGACGAATCCGGATCATTTTTTCCAAGCCCCGCGCGGCGTATCCACCCGCCAATGTTGCTTTTGGCTACAGCTGCCGAATATCTGGCTACACTCTGCTTATCCCACCGATTTTAATTAGAATATCATTTGTTTGCCCATATCCGTCAAGTCGGCTGTTGCTTTCGGCTACAGGTTCTCGCTTTCTCCGGCGCGTCCCGCCAAAAGGTAAGATACTGAAAATCATATTCTTTTAGAAAACCCAGCATCTTGGCACCGCCCTTGCTTTGTCTTGAAGGCAACGGATCACAAGGAGGTGACCGCCATGAAAAGCCATCGATTCCCCATTGCTCCCGTCATTACCCGTTGCCGCTGGTGCACGCTGGTCGATCCGACCGCCGACGGCCCGCTAAAGCTGTGCCTGGGGCTGGTGGATTGCAGCCGCTGCGGGTTCGCCCAGTGGCTGGAGCTGATGGACGCCGAGCGGCCGGTGGGCACCGCAGCGTGCCATGCCGAGGTGACGGCGGTCCCCGCTGCGGCGGCCTGAACCGCCGGGAAGGAGGATGCCATGAACCGCGAAAACGCCAAGCCCCGCATCGAGGGGTTCAAGGTCCTCGAAAACGAGTGCATCTGGATGAAAGCGGGGGTGATCAACTTCCGCCTCTGCGACAACGACTATGACTGCCACACCTGCCCCTTCGAAAAGGCCATGCGCCGGGCCATGGACATGGCGGCCAAGGGGGACAGCCGCAGGGAGGCGCCCCAATGGGTCAGCCATCTGCAGCGCCGCTATGACGGGGCCAACCGCCCCTGCCGGCACGTGCTCACCGGCCGCATTCCCGGGCCCAAGATCTGCACCCAGAACTACGAGTGCTACCACTGCGCCTTCGACCAGATGCTCGACGACATCGACCTGGGCATGGAGATAGATGCCCCCCGCTGCCGAGCGGTGAACGGTGTCCAGATGGCCGACGGATACTACTACCACCTCGGCCACGCCTGGGTGCGTTTCGAGCACAGCGGCCGGGTGCGCATCGGCTGCGACGATTTCGTCACCCGGGTCTTCGGCGACCTGCGTCCGGCCGAGTTGCCGCCCCTGGGGGCCCAGGTCTACCAGGGCCAGGTGGGATGGAGCATGGCTCGCCAGGACCGGATGGCAGCCCTGCTGGCGCCGGTCAGCGGCCGGGTCCTGGCCGTCAACCACCAGCTCCGGGACCATCCCGAACTGATGCGCGAGGCCCCCTACCATCACGGTTGGCTTTTCATCGTCGAGCCGGACATGCCCCGGCGCAACCTCAAGGAACTTTACTTCGGCAGGGAGGCCGAGCGCTGGATGGACCGGGAGCAGCGCGCCCTGCTGGAGATGGTGGCACCGGACTACGTCGACCTGGCCGCCACCGGTGGTCAATTGATACGCGACGTCCCCGGCCGCTTTCCCCATGTGGCTTGGGATGAACTGGTTAAACGGTTTCTTCACACCCAGCCGGCCCGGGCGACCTGACCCCTGGCGGCAGAGGCCAGAAAGTCGCGACAGTACCGGCAAAAAAGCAGACCGGTGGCGTCCAGGCCGTCCAAATCGCCGGAGAAATGCATCAGGCAGGACGGATCGGAGCAGTGGGTCAACGCAAAAAGGTGGCCCAATTCGTGAAGGGCCGCCTTGGCCGCGCGCTCCAATACGCGCTCCGGCGCTGGGCGCCGACAGGTTCCGCCGGAAGCCAGCCGGTGCAGGGAAACCACCGCAGCGCTGCCCCCCAACCGTGCCTCGCCGAACACGTGGCTGAAGACCGGAACGAACAGGTCCACCGCAGCCACCCCCACCACTTTGGCGCACCTGCCATGGGGACGGGCTTCCAGATATTCGATGATCCGCCCGGCATCGCACTGCAACCGCTGGGGATCGAGGGCGAAGTCGGGACGCGGCAACGGATCGAGCACCCGGCAATCGATCTTCATGAATCCTTCCACGTGGGCTGCGATCACCTTGGCGGCCAACCGGGTTTCCTCGCCCATGGGGAGCACACCGACGCACGCCTCACGGCCACCTCCCGACTTCATTGCCCGCCCCTTGCCCGGCCTTGCCGTCTCACAGCCCGAGCCGGTTGATCTTCTTGTGCAAGGTGACACGGTTGATGCCCAACACCCGGGCGGCCCGGGTGACGTTGCCGTCACAATCGGCCAACACCTTGCGGATGTGAGCCGCCACCACCTCCTTGAGGGTGGCGTTGGCCGCCGGCACCCCAGCCGCCGAGGCCTGGAGAAAAGCGAAATCGGATCGGCCCAGGGTACGCGATTTGGCCAGGACCACGGCCCGCTCCACGGCATTCTCGAGCTCACGAACGTTGCCGGGCCAATCGTAGGCGGACAAGACCTCCAGGGCACCGGCTGAGACGCGATCGACCTTGCGCGTGGTCTCATGGCCGAGTTTCTCCAAAAAATGGGCCACCAGCAGCGGAATGTCCTCCTTGCGCTGGCGCAAAGGAGGCATGTCGATCTGGATGACGTTGATACGGTAAAAGAAATCCTCCCGAAAAGCGCCCTCGGCGATCTGGCGCGTCAAGTCCCGGCTGGTGGCCGAAATGAGACGGAAATCCACCGCAATGGCCTGCCGGCTACCCAAACGCGTCACCTTCTTGTCCTGCAGGACCCGCAGCAGGTCCACCTGCATCTTGGGACTGATCTCGCCGACTTCGTCCAGGAAGAGGGTTCCGCCCTCGGCCACCTCCAGAAACCCCTTGCGCGCCTGCTGGGCCCCGGTGAAGGCGCCCTTTTGGTGCCCGAAAAGTTCACTTTCCAGCAAGGATTCGGCCATCGCGCCGCAGTTGATGGGCACGAACGGATAGTGGACGCGCCGGCTCTTGGCGTGGATCGCCTTGGCCACCAGTTCCTTGCCGGTGCCGCTTTCGCCCATGATCAGCACCGAGGCGTCGCTGGCGGCCACTTCCGGAATCAGGGAAAAGATCTTTTGCATGGGCGGTGAGCGGCCGATGATGTCGTCAAAGCGCGTGATCTGCTCCAGGGTCCCCTTGAGGTAGCGACACTGCTCGGACAGCTCGCGTTGGCGGACAATTTTTTCCAGCACCAGGTTGAGCTGCTCCGGCTTGAACGGTTTGAGCAGGTAGTCGCTGGCCCCTATCTTCATCGCCTGCACGGCCGATTCGATGGACCCATAGGCCGTGATGATCACCACCGAGGCATCCGGAAACTCCTGGCGCACCTGTTCGAGCAGTTCCAGGCCGCTCTTGCCGGGCATCTTGATATCCACAAAGAGCAGGTCGTAAACCTCGCTTTCCAGCCGGTCCAACGCCTCGTCAGCCGAGGCGGCGGTCCCCACCGCGTGACCGGCGTTGGCGAACCAGTGTTTGAACGACTCGCGCACGATGCGCTCATCGTCGACCACCAGGATGCGCAGCTTATGGTCCATGTTCCGCCTCCCCGGCCGGCGGCCGGCCGGCGTCATCGATCAGGGGAAAGCACAGCTCGAACTGCGTTCCCTCTCCTGGCCGGCTGTCCACCTTGACGCGTCCGCCGTGGTCTTTGACCACGCCGTAAACGATGGACAGCCCCAGCCCGGTTCCCTCGCCAAAGGGCTTGGTGGTGAAAAAGGGATCGAAGATATTGTCCAGGTCTGCAGCCGCGATGCCGGTGCCGGTGTCGCTGATGCGGATACAGGCGCTCCGGCGGAACCGGTCGGGGCGCGAGCTGATGGTCAGCCGCCCCCCGCCGGTCATGGCCTCGATGGCGTTGAACACCAGGTTCAAGAAGCACTGCTGCAGGAGATTCTTGTCGCCGCGGACGGCCAGCCGGGTGTCGGCCAGATCGGTTTCCAAAGCGATCCCCTGAAGCTGCATCTTGTGCCGGGTCAGGGCGATGACCGATCCGAGCACATCGTTGAGATCCGTTTCGCGGTAAGCCCTGGGAACTTCGCGGGAAAAGGAGAGCAATCCGGAAACGATCTTGCCGCACCGGTCCAGCTCCTCGCACATCAGATCCACGTACTGGCGCATCTCCTCGAGCTGGGCCGGCGCCACCGTTTCCTGGGCCAGCGTCTGGCGCATCAACTCGGAAAAGGTCAGCAGCCCCTGGATCGGATTGTTGATCTCGTGGACGCAACTGGCCACCAGCTTTCCCAGGGAAATCATGCGGTCTTCCTGGACGAGGAGCTTCATGTCCGACTTGAGGTCGGCCACGCGCTTCTCCCAGCGCTGGGCCAGAGCCTCGGTGATGTCGCGCCAGATCTCGATGACGCGCACCACTTCGCCGTTGCTGTTTTTCACCGGATAGGTAACGATGTCCGAGTAGGCCGGCGCCCCGTCGGCGGAGATTTCCTCGCGAATGACGTGGGCCGACTCCCCGGTGCGCAGGGTCTCGATCATCGGGCATTGGAAGCCGGTCACGGAAGTCTCACACGGCGCCTCGAAGCCGTGAATCACTCGGTAGCAGGGCTGCCCCAACACTTCCTGGCGGCCGTGCTGCAACGCTTCGAGAAACGGCGCGTTGACATCCTCGATGGTAAAGTCGTTGCGCAGCACCACGATCTTCTGGCGAGCCTGTTGGATGAGGAAATCGGAAGTCATCCGTTCGCCCGCCAACTGGGCCTCGGCCGATTTGAGCCGCTGCTCGGTGAGAAAGAAATTGCGGATGAAACGGCCGATGTTGTGCTCCAGGATCCCCATGCCCTTGGGCCGCAGGTTGACCAGCTCCATGAGCACGTCCCGGCGGTTGGTGAGCTCCAGGATTCCGTCAAGATTCGGCAGTTTGAAAAAATCCCTGAAATCGGCGGTGGTGTAGATCCCCTTGGCGGCGGCCAGCCGCAGTCCCTCGGCCTCCGGGTCGATGTCGCAGACCCCTACGATGCGAATGTTGAGCCCGGGCAAGGGCTCCTTTCCCAGCAGCTCCAGAAAAAAACGGCAGGCCCGGCCCCCGCCCACGATGGCCAGGTTCAGCGGCAGCCGGTTGGCGGAAGAATCGTTGGGAGTCTCTTTGGTCATGTCGGTGGCCTCGTCGGCGAGGCGTGTTCAAGCGCCGGTTGCTGGCAGGCTGGCCGCCATTGGCGGCGATGTTCAGGCGGCCGTTGCAGTCCGCTCGAGTTTTTCCAGGAAAGCGCCGGTGAGCGCCAGGTTCAAATCAAGCCGCAAGTCCTCGGGAGAAAGGCCGATGGCCAGCCCGAGCAATTGGGGCAGGTAGAGGATCGTCATGGTGCTGTCGACGCCGGTCTGCCGGGCCACCTGGCGTTGGTAGGCATCCAGGTTCATCTGGCACATGGGGCAGACGGTGACCACGACGTCCGCCCCCCGGGCTGCTTCGAGGATGGCCCCCACCAGCTTCAGCCCCACTTCCATCTTGGTGTTCATGTGCGAAGCGCCGCAACACCGGCCGCCCATGGTCCAGGCGTGTAAATCAGCCCCGGCGGCGGCAATCAGCGGCTCCATGGACCGCGGCGCCTCCGGATCGTCGAAGACGGTATAGGGCCGCAGGCACTGGCAACCATAGTAGGGCGCCACCCGGATCCCGCTCAACGGCCGCACCACGCGGCGGGCGATGCCGGCGGCGCCCAGGTCCCGGCTCACCACGTCGAGCAAGTGGCGGGTGCGAGTCCGGCCGTGGTAGACGAGGTCTTCAACGGCCAGGGCCTCGTTGATGCGCTCTTTCAGGGCGTGGGAAACCCGGGCCTTTTCCTCCACCCGCCTCAGGTTGAGATAACAGGCGCTGCACGGCACCAGGATGTCGCGGCCGGCGGGGGCCATCCCTTCGGCCAGGGCGAGATTGCGCGCCGGCAGCACCAGGGTGAGCAGCTCGCTCACCGCCTCGGCGGCGCTGGCGCCGCAGCAGGTCCACCCCTCGATCTCGGCAAGATCTGCGCCCATGGCTGTCATGAAGGCCCGGGTGCTGATGTCGTATTCACGGGCCGTGCCCTCCAGGGAGCATCCCGGGTAGTAGAGATATTTCATGACCGGTTCTCCATTTCGGCGACTTTTTCAAAAAGCTTGACCAGACGTCCGCTGCCTCGGGACGGCAGTTGCAGCGCCACCTTGCCCCGGCGCATGAGCCGCCCCCCCATGCCCGCGTAGCGCAGCGGCAGCCAAGGGTTCATCATCTGGGCGAAATACAGGCCCATGAACTCCATCTCCCGCACCCGGCCGTGACGCCGCACGCTGGCGATGAAATTCCGGTAGAATAAGTCCCCCGAGCGCAGGTGGGGCAGGTGCCGGCGGGCGGCGAGCTGCTTGAGCCGGCCGATGGCTTCGGTGAGCGGCAGGCCGCGGGGGCAGCGCAGGGTGCACATGTAGCAGGCCGAGCAGAGGCTGAAGGTCCGGGAGGCCAGCACCTCTTCGGCGAGGCCCAGCAGCACAAGGCGCCACATGTGGCGCGGGGTCAGGTCCATGGCGAATTCATTGGGGCATGACCCCGTGCAGGTGCCGCACTGGATGCAGGGCTGGACCATCGCCCGGATCTCGGCCAGGGCCGCGGCCTCTTCGGGCATCGTACCCAGGTCAATGGCGGTTTTTTCGGCAAGCGCCATGCGCTCCTCCCTTCGGGAATTTCAAATTTCAAAGTTGAAATCTAAAATCTTCTATGCGAGCGCCTGATCGAGCATGCCGAACACCTGGGGCATGCTCAGGCCGTTGAGCACGGCGGCGCCGTTGGGGCATACCGCCTCGCAGGCGCCGCACCCCTGGCACATGGCCGGGTTGACCAACACCCGGTCCAGCTCCTCGTCCAGGCGCCGGGCCTCGTAGGGGCAGGCCTCGATGCAGCGGCCGCAGCGGGCGCAGAGGCTGTGGCGCACCACGGCGGTCAGATGCGCTGCCGGCAGGCGCTCGCGTTCCAGGATGCGCAGGGCGCGCTGGGCCGCCGCCCCCGCCGTGGCGACGCTCTCTTCCACGTTGCGTGGCCCCAGGGCCAGGCCGCAGGCAAAGACCCCCTCGCGCAGGCTGTCCACCGGCCGCCACTTGCTCTCGGCCTCGGCCAAGAACCCGTCCTGGTCCAGGGTTGCCCCGTAGGCGGCCGCCAGGTCCGCCGGCAGACCGGGAGCGATGCCGGTGGCCAGCACCACCGCGTCAGCCGCCACCGTCAGCGGGCGGCCGAGCACCGCATCGGTGACGGTTACCGTCACCGGCCGGTCCGGGCCCGCCACCTCCACTTTCGGCTTGTCGTCCAACCGATAGGCCACGAAGATGACCCCCGCCCGGCGCGCCCGGGTAAACCAGGTTTCGGCAAAGCCGTAGGTCATCAGGTCGCGGTAGAGGACCACCACGGTGGCTTCCGGGTTGTCCCTTTTGAGCGCCAGGGCCTGCTTGAGGGTGGTGGGGCAGCAGACCCGGCTGCAAAAATTGCGCGGCTCCTCGCGCGATCCCACGCACTGGATCATCACCACGGTATTCAAGGCGGCCGGATCGAAGCGGCCCTCGGCCAGGGCCTCTTGGAACCCTTTTTGGGTCACGATGGCCGGGTGGCTCCCGAAGCCGTAGGCGCTGGCGGCCGCCTCCCCCCCGCCGGTGGCCAACACCACCACGCCGTGTTCCAGGGTTTGGGCCGCACCGTCGGCGGCTTCCAGGGTGGAATAGAAGTGCCCCACCTCGCCGAAGGCCCCCCGGACCCGGGTGTTGGCATGTACCGTGATCTTGGGATGCTTGCCCACCCGGGCAATCGCTTCTGCCAGCAGCGCGTTGAGATCGTGGCCGTCGAGGGTGTGGCCGATCCACCGCAGGTTGCCCCCGAGCCGATCCCCGGCTTCCACCAGGTCCACCGGGTAGCCGCAGTCGGCGATGGCCAGGGCGGCGGTCATGCCGGCGATGCCGCCTCCCACCACCAGGGCTTGCCGGCTGACCGGCGTCGCCTCGACCTGGGGCAGGCATGTTCCCTGGAGCCGGGCCACCGCCATGGCCAGGCGCCTTGGCAGGTCGCCGGAGCTGGATACCGCTTCGGCGTTTTCGCCTGAAGCCGCCATTCGAGGCCCGAGCAGGTCCACCACGTCCATCAGGGCCGGATGGAGCCGGGTCGCCCGGCCCAGTTCCCGCAGGCGCCGGGTAAACACATACGGGTGGCAGGCGCCGATCAAGACCCGGTTAGGCCGGCGGGCCGTGATGGCATCGGCCAACGCCTGCCAGCCTTCCGCCGTGCAGACCCGGTCGATAAAAATCGTCTCCTGGACCACAGGGTCCCTTTCGAGCCGGTCGATCCATTGGCGCCGGTCGTTTTGCGACAGAATGCGGTCTCCGCAGGTGCAGACCGCCACCAGCACCTCTGGCGGCTGCCGGGAGACGTCTCGAAACTCGGTGGCCGCCTCCTCGATGGCGGCCAGACTTCCGCCGGTGCCGTGCAGCACCCGGCTGGCTTCGTTGGCCGCGGCGGAGGCGAAAATCACCGACTCACCGATGTCCCGCAAGCCGGCAAAAGAGCCCCCCGCCACGATGCCGGGGCGCTCGGTGCGCACCGCCGACAGCGGCGAGGTGGCCAGGAAGCCCCAGGGATTGAGCGGCAAATCGACCATCTGGGCCAGCTCGGCAGCGCCCCGGGCCGGCCGCTGCCCCACCGCCAGCACCACCAGGTCGAAGGTCTCCTCGCGCACCGTGCCGTCCAGGGCGACGAAGCGCAGGGTGGGATCAGCGGTGCCTGGCGCCGGGGCCAGCGAATGGATCCGGCCGCGTTCAAAGCGCACCCCCTCGGCCTCGGCCCGGTCCCGGTAGCGTTGAAACGGCTTGCCGAAACAGCGCATGTCCATGTAGAAAATGGCGGCTTCGACCTCGCCGGCGCCTTTTTCCCGCGCCAGCATCGCCTCCTTGACGGCGTACATGCAGCAGATCGAGGAGCAAAAATCGGCGCCGCACTGGATGTCGCGGGAACCGACGCACTGGAGCCAGGCGATCTTGCGGATCGGCCGGCCGTCGTGGGGCCGCACGAGCCGGCCCGTCGTGGGGCCGCTGCCCGAGACGATGCGCTCGAACTCCAGGCTGGTCACCACGGCGGGAAGGCGGCCGTAGCCGTAAGGATTGCCCGCCTGCTGGCGGGGATCGAAGTAGTCCGTGCCGCCGGCCAGCACGATGGCGCCCACCTCCACCTGCCGGTCCTTGGCGGCCAGCAGTTCCTCGTGGACCCGCATCACCATCGGCACCAGGGTTTCCGGATCGAAGGGTTTGACCAGGTAGTCCAGGGCCCCGATCTTCATGGCCTCCACGGCGGTTTCCACCGTGGCATAGGCCGTCATCAGCACCACGGCCAGATCCGGGCACGCGGTCTTGGCCTGGCGCAGCAGCTCGACGCCGTCCATGCCGGCCATCTTGATGTCGCTGAGCATAAGCTGGTATTCGCTCTTTTCCAGCGCCTCCAGCGCCTCCGGCGCCGAGGCGGCCGTGTCTACCGCGAAACCCTCGTCCTCGAGCCAGGACTCGAGCGATTGGCGCACGATCGGCTCGTCGTCGACCACCAGGATGCGAAAATCCTTGCGCTCGGCCGTGGACAAGGCGATGGCCCCGCAGGGGCAGGCGTCCACGCAGGCGCCGCAACGGGTGCAGGCCGCCGGATCGATGCGGTAGGCATTGGGCACTTGGTGGGGCACGGGCAGGTAGATGGCCTTGCGCCGGCCAAGGCCGGCATTGAAGGCGTCGGGCACTTCCACCGGGCATACCGGCACGCAGGCCCCGCACCCGGTGCAGCGCTGGGGATCGACCCAGGTAGGGCGGGTGCGCAGGCTCACCGTGAAGCGCCCCGGCTCTCCGGCAACGGCCGTCACCCGGGTGCCGAGCAAGATCTCGATATTTTCGTGAAACAGCCCCTTGCGCAGGCAGAACTGGCTCCCGGCGTCCCTTTCCACCAACGGCAGCATCCGGCACATGCCGCAGTGGTTGGTGGGAAACTGGTAGTCGAGCTGGCTCAGCACGCCGCCGATGTGCTCGGCCTTGTCGATCAACACAACGCCGTAGCCGATCTCGGCCAGATCCAGGGCGCTGCGAATCCCGGCGATACCGGCACCGACCACGAGGGCCTTGCCGATTTTTTTCTTCATGGTCTCTTCCCTTTTTTTGAAGAAACTTTAGCCCACTTTCATTTGATTCCCACAACCTCCTCGAACTCCTCCTCGCGGAACTCCGCCAGGGGCGGCTTTTCATCAAGGCTGCGGCCCGGATGGTAGTCAAAGGCCTCTTGGAGCGGCGCGCTGGCGGTGATAAACAGCTCCGCCAGGGGGATGTCGTTGGGACAGGCATTGGCGCACTGGCCGCAGCCCACGCAGGCCGTGCCCATGTGGGCCAGGCGCGTCAGGTGGTAAAAGACCGTGTCGGTGGGCATCTTCACCGCCCCTTTGCGGCCGGCCCAGCCCAGGTACTGGCACGGTTCGTGGTCGAAGACATCGGTGACGAACACGCATTCGCGGCAGTAGCACACCGGGCAGGCCACGCGGCAGTTGTAACAGTTGATGCAGGTGGCCAGGTAGGCGGTGAGCTTCTCCAGCGAGTCGGTCAGCGAGCGGGTCGCTTCACCCATGGCTTCTCTTTTCGATCGACGCCTGTTGACCCAATCCGTCATGGCCGCCTCGCGCGCCTCGGGCATCTTTCCCCCGGGCAAATCGAGCTGTTCCAGCAAAGATGCGCCCTTTTCGGTGGCGGCGGCCACCGGCAGGGCGCGGCCGGTGTCGGCACCCAGGAGACCGATCACCAGGTCGGCGCCGTTGGGTATCGGATCCGTGCATACCTGGCAGGCCGGGGCCAGGACCACGCCGTCCACCTCGCCGTCCCGGCCGTCCAGTGCGCTTTGCACAAACCGTCCGGTGAAAGCTTCGACATCCTCGTCCCCGATTCTGAAAAAATCCTTGTTGGTATAGGCCCCCAGGCAGTCGATCCCCACGATGATCAACTCC
>Ga0190329_1000148_pt1 | contig 20450 bp, 16 predicted proteins | sample 48720423_MG_FD_161655 | JGI IMG/M metagenome (GOLD analysis project Ga0190329, IMG submission 161655) | Hydrothermal vent sediment bacterial communities from Southern Trench, Guaymas Basin, Mexico - 4872-04-2-3_MG | ecosystem: Environmental > Aquatic > Marine > Hydrothermal vents > Sediment ... | reverse complement strand
GAGGAGGTGGAAGGTCTTGAAGATCCTGTAAAGGAGACTTCTGAAATGACCGGGGTTCCGGATGAGGAACTTAAAAAACATCTTGAAGAAATTAACAAAATATTTATAAGAAATTTAACAGAAGTGTATACTTTGAAAGGGGTAGCAAAAGCATTACTTTTGGTTCTTGAAACTGTTTATGAAAGAAGTCCTGCAAGGTTTTATACGCTCTCATCTCCATTCTTTGAAAAGTTTATGGAATTTTTCCTTAAAATAGAAAGGGTTCTTTTTGCAAATGAAATTTTAGACCCCAGGGAGGCATTTTCCATAATAAGGAATTCCTTACTTTACGAAAGGATCCCATTTGAAGGCATTCCTCTCGAAGGTCTTCAGGTTCTGGGGCAACTTGAGACGAGGGCTTTAAGATTTAAGAACGTTATTTTTCTTAATGCAAACGAGGATATATTACCTGATACTGAACCTGTTGACCCTGTGCTTCCGACGATTGTTAGAAAATATCTTGGTCTTCCCACTTATAAAGACAGAGAAAAAATTATTAGATATTATTTCATGAGATTAGTTAAAGGTGCTGAAAGGGCTTTTATCCTTTATTCTTCGTCTGAGAAAACTTCAAAAAGTCGGTTCATTGAAGAACTGGTGTGGGAAGAGGAAAAGAAAAATAGAGAATTGATTCCCTCTGTTGTATATTTTGTATTTCCAGAGAGGAGAAAACCCATAAAAATAGAAAAGAGAAGTGTTATCAATAAACTGCATGAGATAGAATACAGTCCCACTAAAATAGATACTTATTTGCAATGTCCCCTTAGATTTTATTTCAGCGAGGTGCTGGGCCTCAGGGAACGTGGAGAAATAGAAGAGGGAATTGAAGCCAGACAGGTGGGAAATTTCCTTCACGTGCTTTTAAAAGAGTTTTACGAAAATAAGAAAAATATTCCACTTACCGAAGAACATCTTGATTTTTCCAGTATGGAGAGGCTTTTTGAAAAAATTTTTTCGGAGTTTTTCCCTTACCAGGGGGGAGAATTTGCTCTTCTGAAGGAGGTTGCAAAGATAAGGGTACAGAAATTTCTTGAGAAAGAAAAACAGAGGTTAAAAAAAGGTTTTGAAATACTCATGCTTGAACAAGATTTTAAAGGGACCATAGAGATAGATGGAGTGACTCTTAATTTAAAGGGCAGAGTGGATAGAATTCACAGGGAAGGGAACGGTGAGATTGTAATTGTGGATTACAAAACCGGAAGTTCTGCTTCTGCTCCTCTAAAAACCGGACATACAGGTGAATACACCGACAGAAAAGAAATGAAAAAAAGAATAAAGTCGTTTCAGCTTCCAATATATGTTTATCTTGTTAAAGAAAGCGGAATTGTCGAAGTTAATGATTACAGAAGTTTAAATGCAGCACTCTACAGCTTGGGGGGAAAAAATGAAGACAGACTTTTTAAAGGCTCAGATAAAGATTTCCTTATGGAGAAGGTATTTATTCCTTCACTGAGAAATTTGCTTAAGGAGATAATTAACCCGGAAGTTCCCTTTGTTCAGGATTTAGATGAAGAGAGATACTGTGAGCACTGTCCTTTCCGTTCCGCTTGCAGTATTTGATATGATATAATTTGTAGAATTCATAAGAAGGAGGAAAGTATGAGGGGAATTTCCATGGTAGAAGCTTTAAACATAGCTATTGAAACAGAAAAGCTCGGAATAGAATATTACGGGAAGCTTGTGGATAGGGTAAAGGAACAGAACCTTAAGGAATTTTTCGAGCATCTTCGTCAGGAAGAAGCAAGACACCTTGTGAAGTATATGGACCTTAAAAAAGAATATGAGAAAAAAGATAAGAAAATAGAATTTGATGAGGAGTCTCAACTTTATCTTAAAGCTTTAACAGATGCAGAGATATTTAAAAAGGCCGGGATGACTATAAAGGAACTTGAAAACATATCATTGGAAGAAGCGGTTAAAAGGGCTCTTGAATTCGAAAAACAAACTCTACTTTTTTTCTATTCTCTATGGGACAGTGTGGAACCTGAATACAGGGATATTCTCAAAAAAATTGTTCATGAAGAGAGAACGCACATAGCGAGACTTCGGGAACTTCAGGAAACCCTATAATTTGTCTTAGAGTGTGCCAGTTTAAAAACTGTTGAAATAACAGGGTTAAGCAAAATTATATTGAGCTTTTCTGGATTTTCGGTAATTATAGTCGAGCATTTTTCATTCTACTCCAAGAATGATTTTTTCGGTGTCCACATTTTTTATCCATACAGTAGCAACAGCTATTAAAATAGTCGCAAGTAGAAAAATTAACAGGTTAAATGTAGCCTGAGAAGTTTTTAATAGAAGAGCCAGTTTTTTCATTAGAAAATTGCTGAAAAAGAGAAGGACAAAAAAGAAGTAAAAAACTCCGGTTATAATAGTCCGTCCCTTTTCAGAAACCATAAAAGAGATACCTATAAGTAGTATAAAAGAAAATGCCAGAAATGGTACCACAATAATCGCTTCTACCAAGAGGCCAGGTTCCTTTAAAATAAAGGATGAAGACCTCAGTAAAAGTGCAGTAAAAAAGGATATTAAATAAATGGTGTACATTGGAGCCGCAATAGCAAGAGATTTACCTATCCAGATTTTTTCAATGGACACTCCAGTTGCCATAATAGCTTCAAATCCCCTTTTCATTTTTTCCTTATAAAAAACCTCCATCAGGCTATTTAAGGACACAAGAATAAGAATAGGTAATGTTTCAAAAACAATGAAAATTTTCTGTATACCAGGGAAAGATTTCAGTAAATTCAAGTTTGTAAGTGAATAAAATATGAAAATCATAATTGCAAAAGCGATGATTAACTGGAGAGGGTTTAATAATATGCTTTCCCTAAGGTCTTTTTTTATTATGGAAATTATTTCACGCATTTTTGATGGCCTCCAGATAGAATTTCTCGAGATTTTCCACTTCCTTTATTTTCCATTGGCCAAGAAGTCTTCCGTTGTTAATTATCCCAAAATCTGTAGCCAGCCTTTCTATATAGAGCAACTGGTGTGAGGTTATAAAAACGGTAGTCCCTTTGTCTGCTAGGGATTTTAAAATTTCTATGAATTTAACCTGCCATTCAGGGTCAAATCCCTCCAGTGGTTCGTCCAGGAATAAAATTTCAGGTTCGCAGATGAGAGCTCTTGCAAATGCAACTCTTTTTTTCAGCCCTTTTGAAAGTTGAGACATCGGTTTTTTGAGGATTCCTTCAAGCTCTAAAGACTCTAAGAGTTGAATAGATTTCGTCCATTTTACTCCGTAAAGCTCAGCAAAGAACTTTAGATAATTTTCTACATCCATTCGATAAGAAAGATCTTCGTTTTCCAGAATAAAGCCAATTTTCTTTCTGCTGGCATTAATTCTTATATTACCACTGTGGGGTTTTAAAAGGCCCAGCAAAATCCTTATGGTAGTAGTTTTTCCTGCGCCATTTGGTCCAAGATATGCAAATATTGACCCTTTATCTATTGAAAAGCTTATACCTTTTAGGACGTGGAAATCTCCGTAGAATTTTTCAACACTATCGAGCTCGATACTTTTATCCATAGGTTTTCCTGGCCTCCTTGAAAATTTTTTAATAATAGTTTCTTTTTTATATATCAAAGCTATCTGTGATAATCAAGTTTTTTACATTTTTTATTTAAAACTGCGCATTCTTTGATATAATCTTTAACCAATGGGTTATATTTATCTCGTGCTTTCATTTTTGTCTTCTTTGGTTATTGCCATTGCTCTTCGTTTTTTTGAGGGCTGGCATTATGATAGGGTTATTGTTATAGCGTCTAATTATGCAGTTGCTGGTAGTCTCGGCGTAATTCTTTCAAAGCCCTCTCCGCTTCCCCAGGGGGTAATACCATTTGCTGTATTTGTTGGTTTTCTTTTTTTTACCACTTTTATCGTTTACAGCCTTTCTATAAAAAAAGATGGAATTGCTCCCGCTGTAACCTTCGGGAGAATTTCCATGGCCATACCGGTTATAGTATCTATAATTTTCTGGGGAGAAAGACCAAAAGTATTTAACTGGGCGGGACTTGTGATAGTTCTTCTGGTAATACTTACATGGGAAGGGAAAATAACCGGTCTTTCGATGTCTCTTTTGGGCTTATTCCTTCTTTCAGGAACGATAAGCACTTCCATGAAATTTTTTAAAGTCAAATTTCCTTCCGTTGATGAAGGATATTTCTTGATATTTCTTTTCTTTTCCGCACTTGTCTGGAGCTGGTCCTACGTTATTTTAACACGGAGAAAACCCGGGCTTGCTCCAGTAATTGGGGGATTAATTGTAGGAATTCCGAATTTCTTTTCCAGCTATTTCCTGCTTAAAGGATTAAAAACTGTGCCTGCCTATGTTTCTTTCCCCTTCATATCTGTGAATTTAATAATATTTTCTGCCGTTGCAGGGTACATTATATTTCATGAGAAGCTTTGCCTGAGGAAAACTTTCCTTTTGTTTCTTGGCGCAGCTGGAGTAATCCTTCTGGCTATATAAAAAAAGCCCCCATTAAGGGGGCTTTTAAAGGGGATTTTTACAAAATTTAAATTAATCCAAGAGAAGAAGATTTTTTTACTATCTGGTCAACGAGCTTTTTTACTGCCTTTTCAGAAGCTTTGGATATAGAGCTGTCTTCGCCAAAAAATCCACCTCCAGCGCTTGTTATTCCAGCCACGAATATTCCTGTGCTTTTATCCTCTGCCTTTGCGGAAAAGAGAATTTCTCCTGTTTCTACGTCTATAAGCTGTGCCGTAATACCTACTTTAGCCTCTGACAGTTTAGCCCCAGCACCTCCTATTCCGATTTTTCTTCCCAAAAATCCAAGCCCTCCGCCTTTTTTCTTCTGCTCAAATTTAAACACTGTGCCGGTAATTATGTACTTTACACCGGCAAGCTTTCCTATTTTTACAGCTGTGGTTGGGTCAGACCTTCCAGACTGCTGAAAATCCTGTTCCTTTAGCAGATCATTTAAGTATTTTCTTGAATAAATTCTGAAAACTGCCCTATCGAGAAGCTCATTTTCTACAAGTGCCTGTATTCCTTCACCTATATCGTAACTTCCCCACCAATAATGCTTAATGGGCGAAAAATCAAATTTTAAAACAGCAACTTTTGGCCTTTCCTTTTGTGCAAGGACCGGCATTACAAGGGCTACCAGAAGAAGTAACATAATAAAACGATTTAATTTCATTTTTTCCTCCTTAACCTTTTTCAATAAGATTTTATATTAAAAGGATTTTGAAGTCAAAAGACTTAAATTTTATAGTATTTTGTATAGGATGAATGCCATATTATTTTTACATTGGTCAAATTTTGTGTTATAGATAGTATTGAAAAACTAAAAGGAGGGTCGGTGCCATGAAGAAAGGCGCAATTTTGTTAGTATTTTTGCTATCTTTTTCTCCCATGCTTATGGCAGGAGCCTGGGATAACATGCTTATAGGGACAAGGTCTCTTGCTATGGCTACGGCAGTTACAGGTCTTGCTGATGACCCAAGTGCAGTCTTTTATAATCCAGGTGGACTTGCCTTTTATGATTATAGCTTTAGATTCTCTGTGGAAGGTGTATATGTAAGTCCCAAAGACGCATACACCTCCCCTATGGGTAATACGGTTTACAGCGAACTCAAAAGCAAGTATCCACAGGCATTCCTGGCTTACAAAAGAGGAAGATGGAGTTTTGCACTTGGACTTTATTCCCCGTATGGTCAGGGGGGAGTAGACTGGAAGAGGGAACAATTAGGGGTTCCTTTAAAATCCGTTTTCGGAGTCTATTCCATTACACCGGCAGTTGCTTACAGGCTTTCAGACAAGGTTGCCATTGGAGCTAACCTTAATTATTATTACGGATCCCTTGAAGTGGATACAGAAGACCTTACTTACGGTTCCATGAAAATTAATGAAAGTGGCAGCACATTTACAGGAGGTTTTGGAATTTTGATACGTCCTAATGACAGGGTTGGAATAGGAATAACTTTTCATGGTCCTTCTGACATAACAATAAAGGGGACCACTACCATAATGGGAATGGATTTTGATTCAGAATCTAAAGCAAAGCTTCCCTATAATCTTGAATTCGGAGTTTCTTACAGAGTATCCGATAATTTCGTTCTCGGGATGGGTGTAGGCTATTCTCATTGGTCCGTCATGAAGGAACTTGAGGGAACAATTAAGAATGTTCCAGTTGCTCCAGGAGTATTTGTGGATATTGATAAGAGCGAAGATTTTGATTTTAACGACCTTGTAAACTTCAAAATGGGAGGAGAGTATACCTTTGACAGTGGTCTGACAGTAAGATTTGGCATGGCTTATGATACAAAAGCCCAACCAGTAGAGACGCTTTCACCCGCCAACATTGACGTGGATAAAGTAGTTTTTATGGGAGGTTTCGGATATACGGTTGGCAGATTTCAGCTCAATTTTACAGCTTTACATGCTTTCGGTAAGGAAAGGGCTAAAACTACAATTTTAGGACCCTACCAGTTACAGGAAAAATATAATCTGGATGCAACAGTTTTGAGCCTCGGTATAGTTTATTCATATTAAATTTTTCAACAGCCTCCTGAAAAATTCAGGAGGCTTGCCCTTTATGTTATAATACTTTTAGCCGGTTAATCCGGCTTATACCCCCTCGCAATAAAAACACACCTCCCACAAATAAGGGGCTTGTGCCCCTTTCTCTCTATTTTGATATAATGGATGATAGTTACAGTTATGAGTAAATACTTCTTAAAGGGATTAAAAGACAATGTCGGATATTTTTTGCTTTGTGCATTTATAACATTATTAACGGGTTTCCTTTTTCTTGACGCTGTTTTTTATGCATTTCATTTTTGGATTGTAAGAATAACTTTTGTTTCGGCAATAGGGGGCTTTTTCGTATATCTAATTATTTCAAAAAGGGTTTATAAAAGAAAGGAATTTATCAGGAAAAGACAGCAAGAATACGAAAAACTGGCTCTTGAGAGCCTGAAACAGAGGGTTATAAAGAATCCTGATTTTCATACTTTCTGTTATGAATGTAGGCATTATAACAATCCAAAGGGAATATGTACTATTGATATTTTCAATACATGGGCAACAAAGGTCAGACTTGAAGCTAATCCCAATAAGATTTATTGCCTTTACTGGAACTGCGACTATGATAAGATAATAGCCAGAAATTGAGGTTATTCTATTACCCCTTTCCTCTTGAAGAAAGAAAAGAAAAATTCAGGGAATGTCATGTTTACGTAATGGAATGAGTCCGCATTTTTAAACATTGTATATCCATCTCCTCCCATATATAGAAATTCTGGTATGACAACTCTATAGACTTTTTTATCCTGGATAGGGTAAGCGCCAACAAAGATTTTCCCTTTTTCTATTTTTATCCCTGTCATCTGAAGATAGGCAGTGGAAGGTTTTCTGGTGCTTAAATGTTTTTCTATAACCTGTTTTAAATATTTTCCTCTGATTCCAAGCACCATTATCTGACCCTGAAATGGATAAACCTTCAACCAGTGTTTGTAAAAAACTTTTCCCTTTGGTATTCCGCCTCTTATAGCTCCTGCATTTATTAAAACCGCATCAGCAGACAGGGAGTTCTTGAGAGTTTCACCAAGCAATGTGGCGAGAGGATCACTTTTAGAGCGTATTCTGTTTTCATTGTAGAGATATCTGGTCCTTGATATACAGCAGAATCGGTTTAGATAAGTGGAAAGGCGCTCAGAAAGTCTCTTTACATACGAAGATGTTTCCTTTTCAACACCAGGATAGTCTTTCATCGAAATTAACCTTGAGTGAATATTCTTTTTTTCTCCCTTAAATTCAATTTTTATTTCACCTATATATCTACCGTAAGAACCAGCCTGAACAATTGTTGTGTTTTTAATTTTTTCATTAGCCTTTATGTGGTCATGTCCTCCAACAATAATGTCAAAACCATCGACCTTTTCTGCTATTTCCCGGTCCTTCTCAATTCCACAATGAGAAAGCAGAACAAGAAGGTCACTTGAAGCCCTGTATTTTCTGACCAGTTCCTTTGCTATACTGACTTCATCTTTAAATTCAAGTCCTTTTATGAATTTTTTAAAGGTAGAAATAGATGTCTCGACGGTGGTTAATCCAGCCACTGTTACTTTTTTCCCTGCTACAATAAATTGAGTTGAATCAGGAAATAATCTTTTTCCCTGGTAGAAGATGTTTGCGGATATTAGAGAAAGAGGGTATTTCCGATATAACTCCACAAGTCTTTTCCAGCCGTAATCAAATTCATGGTTTCCCACAGCCACGGCATCCGGTTTTAAGTAAAAAGAGAATGCCTTGAAAGAAGATTCTCCGCTGGTGGCTCTACCGAATGCTGTTCCGGATATAAAATCTCCTGCCACGAGAAAAAGAGAATTTCCGTCCCTGTGTTTTTTCAAAAAATCTGCAATTTTCGGAGCACCTACAGGAGAGACTAAGTTATCGTGAAAATCATTAATGTGATAAATGTTGATAGTAGTTTTTCCAAACGCCAGAAAAACTGATAGGCAGAGGAAAATTAAAAATTTTCTTATTTTCATATCCAATTTTAACATCTATGAAATGGAATATAAACTCCTGAATATGTTATATAATATTTGCATGAGATTAGGGTTGTTAACCGGTGGAGGAGATTGCCCTGGGCTTAATGCTGTTATAAGAGCTGTGGTTAAAACAGCGATAGTGGAATATGGTTTTGAAGTTGTGGGATTTTTGGACGGGTTTAAGGGCGTTGTGGAAGATATGAGTAAGAACCTTACAGTTGAAGATGTGGTTGGCCTGCTTCCTAAAGGGGGAACAATTCTGGGGACCTCCAATAGGCACAATCCATTTAAATATATTACGGAAGATGGGGTAAAAGATATGTCTTCTGAAGCAATAAGAACTCTGGATAAACACAAAATAGATGTTCTGATTACAGTAGGAGGCGATGGGACACAGGCCATAGCCATGAAGTTCAATGAAATGGGGATAAATACAATAGGTATACCTAAAACTATCGATAATGACCTTGGAGGCACTGACCAGACCTTTGGCTTTGATTCAGCGCTTCATGTTGCAACAGAAGCTCTTGACAGACTTCATTCAACAGCGGAAAGCCATCACAGAATAATGGTTCTGGAGGTTATGGGAAGAAATGCTGGATGGATCGCCCTTGAGGCTGGACTTGCCGGTGGAGCGGACCTTATCCTTATTCCCGAGATTCCCTTTACCTTCAAAAAAGCTGCAAGGGTTATAGAAGAAAGGGAACGGAAAGGAAAAAGGTTCTCCCTTGTTGTGGTTGCAGAAGGAGCAAAACTTGAGTCAGGAGAACAGGTGGTAATGAGAGAAGTAAATGACCCTACAGAACCAAAAAGGCTTGGGGGTATTGGTAGAATTGTTGCCGAAAGACTGGAAGAGATAGTAGGGCTTGAAAGCAGATACACGATCCTGGGACATCTTCAGAGGGGAGGTTCTCCATCACCATTTGACAGGTTGCTCGCCACCAGGTTTGGTTATTTTGCTGTTAAGGCAGCGGCTGAAGGATATTCAGGAAAAATGGTGGCATTGAAGGGGCAGGGAATAAAACTTGTGGACCTTAAAGAGGCTGTGGATAATCCAAGAAGGGTATATCCTGATTCTGACTTTGTAAAAGCTGCAAAGGCGATAGGCATAGGTTTTGGTGATGAATGATAAGATTAGGCCAATAATCAAAGGGAAATTCCTTGCTTCCGACGATGAGTCAGAGGGCAAAAAGGTTATATATGCAGATGAGTCCATTCTGAAACGGACACTGGGGTCAGCCGCGGAGGGAAGAAAGGTTCTTGAATCCATGGACGAAAATTCAATTCGCGGAAGTTTCATATTCCTTAAACAAAATCTTATAAAAAAGAAGAAAGAAATCTTAGAGAAGACAGAAGAAGAAATTCATTTGAATAAACATATTCTTGAAGAAGATTTTGAATTTACCCTCAAACTGATAGAGGATGCTACCCTGATTTCGGATGATAAGATTTTTCTTATAAGGAGAGTTAAAAATTGTGCTGAGTACGAGCTTTTTTCCACTCCTGATGTTCTGTCCCTTCATGGAGGATTTTTTCCTCCCTTTTCATGGGTGACTAAATTTCTTGTTTCTGCCCTGGTGCTTAGGATTCCTACAATTTTATTCAAAAGTTATTTTCCGTTTTTCTTTTATAGAGAATTATGTGTTTCTATAATTGAGGCCGGTTTTCCTGACTCAGCGATTTCTTTTCTACCTATGAGAGAGAGTCTACTTCCCGAAAAGATAATTTCTCAGAGATTGCCAAATATAGCATTTTTTGTGGATGGTTCTTCAGATAGTGCCATTGATAAAATCTTTAGAAGCGAACTCCCACTATGGCCAAGACTTATTTTTGCATCAGACGAAGTTTTGGAAACTATTATTGAAAGGTTAAAGGAGTTTAAACCTGAAATTGACCTGGAGCTTATGATAGGGAAAAATAAAGCAGAATTTGAGTTGTTTATGGAAAATCTTAAAGAATCTGGAAAAATTCTAAATGAATCGCCTCTGCTGGTGAAGAATTTTTATGGAAAAATGCCAGAGTCTATACCTGGATTCTTCCTTTTTAATACAACAGAACCTGCAAGTTTAAAAGGTGAAATACTCTCTGTATTTTCTGTGGATAACAACCTTGTTAAAACGATTATGAAAAGAGCTCGATATAACTATATGTTTGTCAATAAAATATCCTACCATTTTAGCAGTTTCACTGAACTTGAGTTAACAATGAAAAGTCTGAAAAGACCAAGATTATGTCAGATTTTTTCTTTGAATGAAGAATAGATAACATTTTCTATATTTCCTTTAGCTTTAATTATTTCCGTTCCCAGAGATTTTAATCTCTGTTCTCCTTTTTTACCTATATTTCCGGTTATTATGAATTCACAAAAATCAACCTGAGAATAAACGTCGTAGGTTTTTAGATGTTGAAAAGTGTCTCTATATTTATTCCTTATAGTTTTACGATAACTCAGTTTTCCATTTCGGTATTCATAAATTTTAAAGAATGTGGCTCTTCCAAACATTTTCTCGAAAACTGTTTCTCCATCATCAGTAGCTACAGCTACAAAAGCAACTTTTTTTGTTGCTATTAAAATGTTATTTTCCCCTTCTGTATATGCTGAAACTATTTTCAGGAAAGTTTTTTCAATAAACTTCTTGATTTCGCCTAAACTGTAATACTTTTCCGGAATCCCTGTTTTTGCTCCCTGTTTCCAGTCATAAATGATAAGTTCACCATTTAGCTTTAGTTTTCCTTCGCAGGATTTGAAGAATTCTTCAGCAGAAGAAAAATGATGAAGTGAATGAATAGAAAATATAAGATCAAACCACCCCGGAAGTTTCGCTATGTTTTCAGCATATTCCCTTATAAGATAAAGATTTCCTTCATTGTATGTGTTAATATATGGGTCTACTCCATAAAAAACAATGTCTGGATATTGACTGGAAACTTCTTTTAAAAAGTCACCATTTCCACATCCTGCTTCAAGCACACGTTTTTTGCCGGGAAGAAAATTATTCTTTATAAGGTTGTATATGTCCACTTATTTTTTAAAAAAATTGAAAAATCCTTTTTTCTTGGACTTTTCTTCCAGAGTGCTCTTTAGTTTCAGTGCTGTTGGATGTGTGGGGTCGATAGAAAGGGCTTTATTAAGGAGTTTTAGCGCTTTAGAAGTTAGCCTTCTTTTCGCATACATAGAGGCCATTGCTACATAAGGTTGAGCATCCCAGGGGGAAAGTTCAGCAGCCTTGGTTAAAGCTTCTTCCGCTTCTTTCTCCTTTCCTGGTTGCCTGGAGAGTGCCAGTCCCAGCCAGTAAAGATATTTGTAGTTGTTGGGTTCCATTTTTGAAGCTATTTCAAAAAGATAAGCTGCTTCTCTGTATTTCTTTCTATTAAACATTAATTTGCCTTCCTTAAAACGTTCTTCCGGTGTAATTCTGGCGGGAGCCTCTTCTTCCCTCCCTTTTGCCACTACTGGCCTGGTCTTTTCTACATACTCTTTTTTCTTTTTTGGATTTGTTAGTGTCTCAAAGGCTCTGGTTAATTCAGAAAAAACCTTTGAAGCCATTTCTTTTGCTTGTTCTCCGTAAGAAGCAAACTTATCAGGATGGAACTTTTTTGAAAGAGCATAATAGGAATTTTTTATTGCCGTGGTGTCTGCATTCATCGGAACTCCGAGAAGTTCCCAGTAATTAGCAACACCCAGCTTTGAATAGACCTTTTCGAGGTCTGACAGTTCGTCTCTCTCTCCTTTTATTCTAATGAATCCCAGAGCGAGAAGGGTGAAGATGATTTTATTAAATTTTTCAGGAGAAATATTAAAATCCTCTGGTTTAGGCTTTTCTCCTTCTTTAATTTTCTGGAAGATTTTATACTCCAGTTCGCTCAAATTTTTTAGAAGTGAACTGTCAAAGGCCACTTCTGGTTCTACTTCACCTCTCAATATGTTCTTGAGGGATTCGTAATCTTCTATCCTTCGAAGGCCCTCTATAATCAGAGGAAGTAGAGGTAAATCAGCACTGAAAGATTGATTGGGAGAAGAGACATTTGCATCCCATCTATACTTAATGTTAAATTCTCCTATAGCAGCTATTAATATTTCCTTCGTCTGGTGTTTAAGAATTTGATTCAGCAATTTCTCATCTATAAATCCGAGCTCCACAAGGTGCTTTCCTACCCGAGATTTATATTTTCCTTCCCTGATAGATTTTTCCACATTTTCAGGTAGGTGAACTCCGAAAAGGTGAAGAAACTTACCGAATTTTTCTTCAGGTGAATTGGAAATGGAATAGGTTAGAAAGGAATCAGTGAAGTAAAATTCTCTTCTTAATTTGTTTTTTTCTACTATTAATCTTCCTGTTTTCGGAGTCTTCAGAAGTTTTCTTAAGAAGTAAGTAATGTTAACAGTTTTTTCCATTTTTAGCCTGCCTAAAAAGAAAAAAAATTAATGCGGAGGGAGAGGGATTCGAACCCCCGTTCCGGCGTCAACCGGAAAGCGGTTTTCAAAACCGCCGCCTTCAACCACTCGGCCATCCCTCCTTATATTTATATTTTAACACTCTTTATTAAACTTTGCCCTCCCATATATGGTCTAATGGCTTCTGGAATTGTGATACTGCCATCTTTATTCTGGAAATTTTCCATTATTGCAGCAACCGTTCTTCCTATAGCGAGACCCGAACCATTTAGTGTATGCACAAATTCTGGCTTTTTAAATCCAGGGCCTTTATATCTTATATTGGCTCTCCTTGCCTGAAATGCTTCAAAATTAGAGCAGGATGAGATCTCCACATATTTTCCATAGCTTGGCATCCAGACTTCTATATCGTATGTTTTTGCTGAGGAAAAGCCCAGGTCTCCTGTGCAAAGCGCTACCACTCTATAAGGAAGTTCAAGTGTTTTTAAAACATCTTCTGCATCTGAGGTTAAAACCTCGAGCATTTGATAGGAATCTTCGGGCCTGGAAAAAATCATGAGCTCCACTTTATTGAATTGATGTAATCTTATTAAACCCTTTGTGTCCTTACCAGCGGCTCCAGCTTCAGCCCTGAAGCAGGGAGTGTAAGCAACAAATTTTTTTGGAAGCTCTGCCTCCTGTAAAATCTCGTCTCTGTAAATATTGGTAAGAGGAACTTCTGCAGTAGGTATTAAATACCAATCTTTACCCTCGATTTTGAAAAGTTCCTCCTTAAATTTTGGTAGATTTCCAGTTCCTATAAGAGATGCTTCATTGGAAATAAAAGGAGGAAGCACTTCCATATAGCCCTTTTTAGTATGGAGGTCTAACATTAAAGAGATAAGCGCTCGTTCTATTTTTGCGAGGTCCGAATAGGACATAGCAAATCTTGCGCCAGTGATTTTAGCGGCTCTGGGGAAATCGAACATTCCCAGTCTTGTTCCGATTTCCCAGTGTGGAAGAGGTTCAAAATCAAATTCTTTTATCTTGCCCCATTTTCTTATTTCAACATTGTCATTTTCATCCTCTCCTACAGGAACTGAAGGATGTGGTATATTGGGAATGGTTAAAAGAAACTCATGTATTTGTTTTTCAATCTCCCGTAATCGGTTTTCTTTTTCCTGAATTTCGTCTCCGATTTTCCTTGCTTCTTCTCTTAAGCTTTTGTCTTCTTTCCCCTGAGATTTTAACCTTCCGTATTCCTTTGACCTTTCCTTTCTAAGTCTTCTCAGGTTATCTATTTCTTGTTTTAAAGTTCTTCTTTCATCATCGAGGGCGAGAAAGGGGGTGAGATTTAAATCATACCCCCTTTCTCTTAGCTTTTGCTGAACGAATTCTACATTTTTCCTGAGAAAGTCCCTGTCAAGCATTTATTTCTCAAGGCTCTCCAGGGCTTTCTGTTTTGCCATTTTCTTCTTTACGATTTCATTGTATTTATTCATTTCTTTCTGGGCAAGCTTGAGATAGTAGTTTTTCTTTAAAGGATTGACTTTTGCAAATTCCCTGTAGATAAGGTTTTTGTAAGCATAGGCATTGGCATATTCAGGATTGAGTTTCAGAGCTTTGTCAAGAGCTTTAAGTCCTTTCTTTAAAGTAGCAACTCTTTCATCGATAGTCATAACTCTTCTTATGTTATAGCTCTTAGCCCAGCAGTAAACACCGATTTCGTAATACGCCTTTTCTTTATTGGAGCTATAGTATAGGAGATTTATGGCTTTCTTATAAGCAGGGTCATCGGAAAGCCCGAGAAGTTGCTGTTTTTCCTGGTCGCTCATGGTTCCTTTGTAAATGAGAACCTTTTCGTTGGGATCGTAGCTTATTTTATCCTTAAGTTCTTCAGGAAATTGAATTCCCTCCGGGAGGTTTTCAAGTTTTACTTTTGCAATTTTTTGACCGTCTTTAATTTCAGGGTCCGGGATTATCTCTACTCTTTTTTCGAGTGCTGCAATGGCTTTGTTCATAAGGTCAATAGCTTTTTCGAATATTTCTTTTTTGTTTTCCTTAGGGAGCATACGCATCTGATTCTGATAGAAGCTTGCAAGATACAACCATCCTTCCGGGTCATTCGGGTCGAGTTCTATTCTCTTTTTGTAATACTCTTCAGCTTTGTCAAACTTTCCATACTTTACATAGAATTCAGCAAGAATATAGTAGTACTGAGGATTCTGGGACTTTTCTCCGAAGAATTCAAGGAAGTATTTCTCCGCATTATCGAAGTCTCCCATTCTATCATAAATTTCCGCAAGAGCCTGAACTACCTTTCTTTTATCTTCCTCATTTTCTACATTTTCAAGGTAATATTTAAAGTGTTCTATTGCTTTTAACACCCTCAATCTGTTTTCAATGTATTTAATGGCAAATCCTACATTTTCCCTTACGATTTCTTCGGGTTTTTCTTCCTCTGGTTTTTTGGCCTTTTTCGTTTTTTGGCCAGCCTTTGTTTTCTTTGCCTCTTCTTCTGCTTTAGCTTTTGCTTCCTCTTCAGCCTTCTTAGCTTCTTCCTGGGCTATTTCGTTTTTAACTTCCTCAAGGGTTCTGTTGAACATGTTTAGGTAGTAATCCACAAGTTGAGCAGGTTTTAGCTTTTTACCAATTATTTTTATATCCGTTAAATAAATATTATCAGTTCTCAGATCAGCCCCTTTGAGAGGTTCATACCATTCCGCTTTCAGAAGGTAGTAAGCTGCTTCCAATCTTTTTCTCGTGCTTAGCTCTGCAAGCTTTTTTGCAAGGTCCTTTTCAACTTCATACTTTAGAGCCACAGCATAGGTGGTTTTGGAAGCACGTTCTTTGAATGACTGACTGTCATAGGAGGGTCTGTAAAGAGCCTGATAAGATGCAGCAAGGAAAAAGTGTGCAGGCAAAAGCTGAGGGTTGTACTGTAGAGCTTTCTCATATTCAATTGCCGCATTTTTAAAATCTTTTTTGGCATAATATTGATTAGCCCTTTTAAAATGGTTTTTCCATTTGATTTCCTTGCAAGCCGGTGTTAACAAAAGGGCTACTATTATGACGAAAATTCCTAATTTTACAACTTTTTTCATAGAAATACCTCCTTGTGATCTCACAAAATAAAATATATAAGTATTTTCGATTGATGTCAACATAATGGTAGAATATTTCTCATGAAAGCTAAAGTGAAATCAAATATATGGAAGATAGCAATAGCTTCTCTAGGAGGAGTTTTTACTGGAATTCTGATTGGATTAATCCTGAGCTATAACCGTAATCTTCCTCGTATAGAGGAGCTTGAAAGAACACATCTTTCCGAATCCACCCAGGTTTTTGCTGATGATGGAACTATAATAGGAGGATTTTCCATAGAGAAGAGAATAGCTGTGCCTTCTTTTAAGATCCCAGATGTTGTAAAAAAAGCCTTTGTCACTGCCGAAGACAGAGATTTTTATCATCATTTCGGATTTTCCATTCCCAGGATAATAAAAGCTATCATAGTTGATATAAAAGCCGGGAAAAAGATTCAGGGAGCGAGTACAATAACTCAACAACTTGCCCGGATGCTTTTTTTAACAAGGGAGAAAACACTGAAAAGAAAGATACGAGAATTACTTCTTGCGATTCAGATTGAGAGAAATTATACAAAAGACCAGATCCTTACCTTTTATCTTAATAACATATATCTTGGTCATGGAATTTACGGAGTTGAAGCTGCATCAAGGTTCTACTTCGGAAAACACGTATGGGAACTTGAGCCTCACGAGGCAGCTACCCTTGCTGCCTTGCCTCGTTCTCCTGCCAGGCTTTCGCCTTATGTTGCGCCAGAGAAACTTTTAAAGAGAAGAAATTTTATTCTCATAAATATGGCAAAAGAGGGTTATATTACTGAAAAGGTTGCTTCAGAAGAGGTTAAGAAACCTCTTGGGGTGGTTGATATTCACAAAAGAGAAGCAAATCAGGTGGGTGCATATTTTCTTGAAGAAGTCAGAAAATACATTGCACAGAAATACGGGGCAGATGTTGTCTATAGAGGGGGATTGAGGGTTTATACAACCATGAACATTGAGCTTGAAAGGGCAGCTGAGAAGGCGCTAAGATGGGGCCTGAAACAGCTGGATAAACGTCAGGGTTGGAGAAAGCCTGAGCTTAATCTTTTGAAGAATGGGATAGACCCTGAAAAGTATAGTCCCGATGAGTGGAAGAAAGGCATTATAGAGGGAGAAATCTATCCTGCCGTGGTCCTGTCAGTGGAAAGGAAAAAAGCTGTTTTGAAACTGGCAGATTATAAACCGACTTTGATGCTAAGAGATGCTGCATGGACAAGAACGAATTCTCTGAGAAGGCTTTTCAGAAAAGGTGATGTTATCTATGTTAAGGTAGAGGAAAAACTTGATAATAACATCAGAATTTCTCTTGATCAGATTCCAGAGGTTGAGGGAGCTTTCATAGCTATTGACCACAGAACCGGCGAAATAAAAGCTATGGTTGGGGGATATTCTTTTGAAAGGAGTCAATTTAACAGGGCCATGCAGGCGATGCGTCAAACAGGCTCCACTATAAAGCCTATTATATACGCTACAGCATTTGAAAACGGATGGACTCCAGCCTCCATAATAATAGACGAACCTGTCAGTTTCGTTGACCCATGGACAGGGGAAGTCTGGGAACCAAAGAATTACGATGAAGTCTTTAAGGGTTGGGTAACACTTAGAAGAGGTCTTGAGGAGAGCCGAAATGTTGTTACAGCCAAATTAGTTGCTGCCATAACCCCAGAAAAAGTAGTTGAAGCAGCAAGGCGGTTTGGAATTACTTCTGAACTTAAACCCTATTTATCAATAGCCTTAGGGTCGTTTGAGGTGAAGCTTTCAGAGATGACTTCTGCTTTTACTGTTTTCCCCAACAGGGGTATAAGAATAGAACCCTTCTTTATAAAAAAGATAGAAGACAGATACGGTAACATCCTTGAGGTTTCCAGAAGAAAAATTCACGTTGTTTTATCTCCAGAGATTGCATATCAAATGACCTATATGATGCAGGGCGTCGTCCAGCGTGGAACAGCATGGAGAGCAAAAGCACTTGGAAGACCCGTTGGAGGGAAAACGGGAACTACAGATGAATATACAGATGCGTGGTTTGTCGGTTTTTCACCCTCCATAACAGCTGGGGTATGGGTTGGATTTGACGTAAAAAAAACTCTTGGAGAGGATGAAACAGGCTCAAGGGCTGCCTTACCAATTTGGGTAAAATTCATGGAAGCCTATTTTAAGGACCGTCCTGTTGAAAAATTTCAGGTTCCTCCAAACATCATATTTGTGAAAATTGATTCATATACCGGGAAACTTGCCATGCCTTTCTGTATTCACACGATAGACGAGGCGTTTATTCCTGGTACAGAACCCAAAGAATTCTGTTCTGAAGAAGACCATATGCATGTTCTCGACTATTACCATAAGATAACTGCAGAAGAGTGAAGAAATATATTGCTTTGGTTTTATTGTCTTTTGTTTTTATTTCCTGTAGTGATCCACACGGAGAGCAGAATGGATACATTAAAATCGCGCTTGAAAATTTTCCCACAAGCCTTGATCCCAGAGTTGGAACAGACCAGGTTTCTCAGAGAATGCATCAGCTTCTCTACAGAGGGCTTTTAAAAAGGGAAAGGAATGGCTCACTTTCTCCTGATATTGCTGAAAAATTCTGGAGAGAAGGGAAAGATAGATTTGTTTTTGAGCTTAGAAAGGGTATTAAATTTTCCAATGGAAAGGAAATCACTGCCAAAGATGTTGCTTATACCTATAATTCTATTCTTCAAGGGAAAATAAGAACCATAAGGAAGGGAGCCCTGTGGATGATAAAGGAAGTTTCAGCTTCAGAGAATATGGTGATTTTTAAGTTGAAAAAACCCTATTCTTCATTTCCTATAAATGCTACCCTTGGGATTGTCCCTGAAGGAGCAGATGAAGATTTTGGGAAACACCCTGTATCCAGCGGTGCCTATTTTTTATATAAAAGAGAAAAGGAAGCTTTTTTCTTAAAGCCCAATCCATTTCAATATGGAGTCAAAAATAATGGGATTATTGTGAAAATTATTCCCGACGAAGTTACAAGAGCTCTTGAGCTGAAAAATAGTGGGATAGACATAGTGGTAAACGGTTTTACCCCTGACATTATAGAGGAATTAAAAAAGGATAAGGAACTCGAAATTAAAAGGGGACAGGGAGGAAACTTTGCTTACATAGGGATAAATTTTGCTGATCCTGTTTTAAGAAATAGAAAAATCAGGCTTGCTCTTGGCTATTCGATAAACAGGGATGAAATAATAAAGTATTTGATGAGGGGATATGCGAAGCCAGCGAACTCCGTATTACCTCCCTATCTATGGGCTTATGAACCCGATGTTTTTACACTTCATTATTCTCCAGAAAGTGCCAGAAAACTGATTAAAGAAGCAGGTTATTCAAATTTAACCTTACATTTCAGTTGCGCAGCAACAAGACTTTCAAGAGAGCTCTCTCAAATTTTAAAAGCTCAGATGGAAAAAGCTGGAATAAATTTGAAGACGGATTGTTCCGAGTTCTCTTCTTTTTATATGAATATAGTAAAAGGAAATTTCCAGCTTTATTTTCTTATGTGGGTGGGCATATCCGATCCTGACATATTTAGATACATTTTTCATTCTGAATCCATACCACCCAATGGGGCTAACAGAGGTCGATATATAAATCCTGAAATAGACCGTCTTATTGAAAAGGCTGAGGTTACTTATGAATTACGAGAAAGAAAACGTATTTATTCCCTGATACAGAAAATCATCGCAGAAGAGCTGGTTTACATTCCTTTGTGGTATCCCGATTCTGTAGCTGTGTTTAGAAAAGGATTGAAGGGGGTAAAAGTTTATCCCAACGGTGACCTTACCTTTATAAAGGATGTAACTTATTAGAAAAACGCATAAAAAAAAGGCGGAGGAAATTTCCCTCGCCTTTTTTGATTTTATTGGTTTAGAATTCGAACCTTACTCCAAGTCTTGATTGAAATTTAAATTTTACAAATTTTTTGTAAATTTTCTTTTTTATGATAATTCTATAAAAATTTTTTATTAAGTGAGAAAATTTTATGTTAAAATAAAACCTTGTATTAATTGATTTGCTAAGGAGGATTACTTTATGACTGAAGTGAAAGAGTTAAAAGAAATAGGACAGGAGGAAATTAAACTTCTTGTTCCAAGAGACCTTGTTATTGTTGCAGGTCATCCAAGAAGTGGTACCTCCCTTACCTGTCAGCTTCTTGAAAGTGCAGGAGTAACTTTTCCCTCTGACATTGGTCCTGATCGGTACAACAAGAAGGGGTATTATGAGCTTTCCTTTGCAAAAGAGCTTGAGAAAAAGCTTATAGAAGAAGCAATGACACTTGAAAATACCAAGGCTCTTAACAGAGTTGTGGAAACCCTTAACAAAGTGGAAGGAACAAGCGGTTTAAAAATAGTTATAGTTCCAG
>Ga0190329_1000147_pt1 | contig 20509 bp, 19 predicted proteins | sample 48720423_MG_FD_161655 | JGI IMG/M metagenome (GOLD analysis project Ga0190329, IMG submission 161655) | Hydrothermal vent sediment bacterial communities from Southern Trench, Guaymas Basin, Mexico - 4872-04-2-3_MG | ecosystem: Environmental > Aquatic > Marine > Hydrothermal vents > Sediment ... | reverse complement strand
TAACAAAATCACCCATTCATTTTTATGTATAGAATTTTATCTTTCATCTATAGCCAAAGCCTTGATCATAAGAGTCTTTTGAGCATATGGAATAAAAGTAAAAATTATCTGATATTTAAGAGATGAAGGATTAAATTTATTGAACTAAACCTAAAGAAGATCTGTCCCAATGGCGAGACGTTTCTCTATGGGGATTGTAATGCTTGGATTTGTGGATGCCGGATAATTTTGTTTTGAAAAATAGTTTTCCTGATCTAATCACATTATAATTTTCCAGTTTTTTAATATTGATGGCTGATTTTTTTATCATTGTCTTTCTTTTTTAAACGTCATTGTCTGTTGTAGGCACAGTTATCCATTTGCGATGATAACGCATAAAGAAAAATATCAGCTCCCAAATACAACCGGGCTATGTTGTGTCTTTAAGGGAAGTTAAATTCAATCGTTCAAAAAATCCAGGGCCAGTTTGTTCTGGGATTTTAAGTATTTTATTCAGCTTTCCTTTTTTACAGAACGGACATGTGGAAATATCCTGGCCAGTCAAATCCAACATGAGGTCCTTTGTCGATTTGTTTGATAAATTATCAGGTATGGTGTCCTGTCCAAGAATCTTCCGACATTTTAACAAATTTCCTTTTTTGCAGCGGTTTGCCAGGAATCCACAATGACGAATTCGCATAAACTTTTTAGGCAGAGCGTGGAGAAGAAAACGCCGGATAAATTCATTGGCTTTGAGGGGCATGGACTTTTTTTCATTATCATTTTTACGATCTTTATAAAAAAATGTAATAGTGTTGTTTTCGATGTCCAAAATCCGATTATTTGAGATGGCAACCCGGTGTGTATATCGTCCTAAATATTCCAACACCTGCTTGGGGCCACCAAAGGGCTGCTTTGAATAGACAACCCATTCTTTTGAGTATAATTGCTTTTTCAATTTTCTGAAGCCTGCATCAGTTCCAATATCAGCAATTTTGCCAGGAAAAATCAGATCATTAAATGCCAGTTCCATCTGCTCGATGAATTTACCCCGGAAAACCCTTGATAGTGCTTTAACTGGAAACAAAAATTTCTTTTTAGAATGTATCCACCGTTCACCGTCATGAGAAAGATATCCCGCCGGTATCACACAATGAAGATGAAAATGGTCCCGAAGTTTTTGATCCCAGGTGTGAAGAATTGAAGTAAATCCTATTTTACCGCCCTCCTTATATCTGGATTTTGGGTTTTCAGCAAATTCTTTCAAAGTTGCTGAGACAGCCCTAAACAGGATGTCCAGCATAATCTTTTTGTTGCAAAGAATGACCAAATTAAGCTCATGAGGCAGGGTAAACACATTGTGAAAATATGGAACACAAAGGAGTTCTGCCTGCCTTGCTTCAAGCCATTTTGCTTTAGTAAGCGCCTGGCATTTAGGGCAATGACGATTACGGCAGGAATTGTAAGAATTTTGTGTTTTCCCACAAGAATCACAGACCTCAACATGCCCTCCTAAAGCTGCAGTTCGGCAAACTACTATAGCATTCATGATTTTGTAATGTTCCAGGGGCATGGAATGTGATTCAATGTATGCTTTACCGTATTTGCAAAAAATATCAGCCATCTCCGGATTATTCTTGATCATGGGGCACCTCCTCAATCACTGATCCATACATGTCAAATGGGCTGTTTATCTTTTTGATTCGATTTTGAGTAAGACGCAAATAGATCATGGTGTTATAGATTGAACTGTGTCCCAGGAATGTTTTAATGGAATATAAATCAACCCCATCTTCAAGAAGGTGTGTTGCAAATGAATGCCTCAGTGAATGGATACCTCTGCCAACAGTAAGTCCGGCTTTTTTCTTTGCCCTGGTAAATACCTTATAAGCCATGTTTTTGCCTAAAGGTTTGTGTGGATTACCTGTAGGATAAAATAGATATTCTTTTGGATTATACCGCTTCCAGTAGATCTTTAATTCTTTTAGCAGTTTATCAGATAACAGCGTATAACGGTCTTTATTACCTTTGCCCTTTTCAACTCTGATTAACTTACGACCCGATTCAATATGTTCTGGCTTCAATGATACAAGTTCACTTAAACGCAGCCCGGCAGAATATGCGGTAATAAGTAATATGCGATTTCTTAAGGTATCTGCTGCTTCAAAAAGTTTTATCAAATCAGATCGACTGAATATCGTAGGAAGTTTTTTTGCGTACTTTCTTTTAGGAATTTTAAATTTATTATTTTTTTCTTTTAAAGTGATTTTATAAAAAAAGTTTAACCCTGCGACCATGCAATTACACGCTCCCCATGACAGTTTTCTTTCTTCCTGGAGATAAAGTAGATAAACATGAACTTCTTCTTCACAAATGCTATCTGGAGATCTGTTATAATATTTGGCAAGGTCTTGAACTGCATAAACATAAAGTTTAATGGTATCTGGTGAAAATCTTCTAAGCTTCATGTCATTGATCATTTTTTGTCTTAATGGTGTCATGTTGGTTCTCCTCTTTTATAAATTAATAGAATACAGAGGAGATATCCGAATTTATGATATCTTGCGAGATTTAAAGGATAAATTTGATTCGGTTAAAGGTGTTGGAGACGGCTGAAATGTTGAGGTGGGCCACCGCGTAGCGGTTTAGTTCTATAATATATATAACTTGTGTTTTATGCTTGCATGTTTTTTACAACCGAGGAATAATCCGGTTTTATATCTCAATTTTGATCAGCTTTGATAAAAATCCACAGTTTCCAGTGCAGGTTTGCTTGCCTTGCAGCGAACGGATTGCCTGAACGAGTCTATGTAATTAATATTATACTTGACATAAAAAAGATATCTAACTAAAAAAGGGTGTAATGAAAAAAAGAATTGAAATATGGTTTCATTCCGGTGCCGCTTCTGATATCAAGGGATTTTCTATCCGCAAAACGACATTAGGGTTTATACTTCTCACTGTTATTACTGCGATTGGCGGAGCATCCTTCATTGGATACGATTATTTTCGGCTTAAAAGAATATCATTTAATAATACTGTTTTAAATCAAACCCTCATTAAACAAAATGATGAAATCAAAAATCAGAGAAGCCAGATTCAAAGTTTTGCCGGCGAACTTGAAATTTTAAAAAACCAGGTTGATACGCTTTCAAAATTTGAAGATAAAGTAAGACTGATTGCAGACATCAAACAAACCAGTGATTCAAGCGGTTTGATCGGAATCGGCGGCATCCCCAGTGAGGAACTTGACCCGGATATTCCATTAGAACAAAAACATAACAACCTGATACGTGAAATGCATCAACAGGTGAGCCAGACAAATCTTGCCGCCCAGAAACAAACGCTGGATTTTGAACATCTGATTAAACTGCTTGAAGAAAAAAGGAACTTTCTGGCTTCCACTCCTTCCATAAAACCGATTGACGGATGGATTTCTTCAAGATTCGGATATCGGAAATCCCCTTTTACCGGAAAAAAAGAATTTCATTCAGGTCTGGATATCTCAAATAAAAGTGGAACAAAGATTGTTGCAACGGCCAATGGCAGGGTCTCTTATGCTGCCAGGAAAATGTACATTGGCAACATGGTAATGATTGATCACGGTCATGGACGGGTTACCAAATACGGGCATATGAAAAAGCTGCTGGTCAAACCGGGTCAAAAAGTTAAACGGGGTGATGTTATTGGCTTAGTCGGCAACACAGGGAAAAGTACAGGCCCTCATGTTCATTATGAAGTCAGGATTAACGGCACGCCTGTGAATCCTTTAAAATACATTCTAAATTAATCTTTATGATTTTTATGTATGCCCGTCTCTCTCCACCTTTTCATTTTTTTCCAAATAAAAAAAAATAATTTGAATTTTTTGTTTTAATTTTCCGAATTAATGCTTATATGTCTTATCGGAAACAATTTTATTTTTTTATAGATTTAAAAATTAGGTGAACTATACATGGTCTTCAAATTTTTTACAAAACTCTTTGGATCTAATAATGACAGAATTTTAAAAACACTCCAGCCGATTGTTGATGAAATCAATCTTCTTGAACCTCAAATGCAGGCGTTGTCGGATGAACAGATACCTCAAAAAACAATTGAATTAAAAGGAAGAATTAAAAACGGTGAGACTCTGGATGATATTTTACCATCAGCCTTTGCTCTGGTAAGAGAAGCTTCTGTCCGAACGCTTGGTCTACGCCATTTTGATGTTCAGCTCATTGGCGGCATCGCTCTCCACCGGGGATGGATTGCTGAAATGAAAACCGGTGAAGGAAAAACATTAATGTCCACCCTTCCCGCCTATCTTAATGCCCTGTCAGGAAAAGGGGTTCATATTATTACGGTTAATGATTACCTGGCCAAACGTGATGCGGAATGGATGGCCCAGGTTTATAATTTCTTAGGATTAAGCGTTGGTGCCATTATCCATGATATTGATGACCAGGAAAGAAAAAAAGCCTATAGTTCCGATATCACCTATGGTACGAATAATGAATTCGGGTTTGATTATCTAAGGGACAATATGAAATTTGACACAGAATCCCTTGCCCAGAAAGATTTAAATTTTGCCATTGTGGATGAGGTTGACAGTATTCTTATTGATGAGGCCAGAACACCGTTAATCATTTCAGGACCGGCTGAAAAATCCACACATTTTTATACCCAGGTCAATACCATTATCCCGGCCTTTAAAAAAGAGACGGACTATACCCTTGATGAAGAATCAAAAAGCGTTTCTTTAACAGAAGACGGAATTGCCAAAGGTGAAAACCTGCTTAAAGTGGACAATCTATATGATCCGGCAAATATCGAAATCCTCCATCATGTAAATCAGGCCCTGAAAGCTCATACGCTTTTTAAACGGGATACAGATTATATTGTTAAAAATAATCAGGTCATCATTGTTGATGAATTCACCGGACGATTAATGACCGGTCGCCGGTATAGTGAAGGCCTTCACCAGGCCCTTGAAGCAAAAGAAAATGTTAAAATCGAAAATGAAAACCAGACCCTCGCATCCATTACATTCCAGAACTATTTCAGGATGTATAACAAATTATCCGGTATGACCGGTACGGCCGAAACTGAAGCACCTGAATTTAAAAATATATATGATCTTGATGTCCTGGTGATCCCGACCCATATGAAAATGATCCGTAAAGATTTCCCGGATCTGATCTACAAAACAAAAAAAGAAAAATATGACGCCGCCATAAAAGAAATAATACGGCTACATAAAAAAGGCCAACCTGTTCTTGTGGGAACAATTTCCATTGATGTTTCCGAGGATATGAGCAAAAAACTTAAGAAAAGGGGCATCCGCCATACAGTTTTAAATGCAAAGCACCATAAAGCAGAAGCTGAAATTGTCGCCAATGCCGGACAAAAAGGTGCCGTTACCATTTCCACCAACATGGCCGGACGCGGTACGGATATCGTTCTTGGAGAAGGGGTAAAAGAGCTTGGCGGGCTTCATATTCTGGGTACATCCCGTCATGAATCCAGGCGAATCGATAACCAGCTTCGAGGCCGTTCCGGCAGACAGGGGGACGAGGGATCTTCAAGATTCTATCTCTCTTTGGAGGATGACCTCTTAAGAATCTTTGGCGGGGATCGAATCCATGCAGTAATGAACAAACTGGGGATTGAAGAAGGCGAACATATTGAACATCCGTTTATCAGCAAGGCCATAGAAAATGCCCAGTCAAAAGTTGAAGGCCATAACTTTGAAATCAGAAAGCATTTGCTTGAATATGATGATGTAATGAATCAGCAAAGAGAAGTCATCTATCAACAAAGACGTAAAGCATTGCTTGAAAAAAACTTAAAGCCGGTTATCATAGAGATGATTGAAGACAAAGCCTATGATATTATTGATGAATTTGCCATGGAAAAAACCCCTGTCAAACAATGGAATTTACAGGGCCTTGAAAAAAGAATCAAACAACTCTTTAACTTTAGTCCTGATCTTGAAACTGCTGCAAATGAAAATCACAGCCCAGAACAGCTGTCAGAAACTCTTTTTAAAAATTTAAAAGAAATTTATCAACAAAAAGAAGCCTCTATCGGAACGGACATCACAAGGGAAATCGAAAGACATATCATTCTTCAAACCGTTGATACCCGGTGGAAAGAACATCTGTTATCCATGGACCATTTAAAAGAGGGGATCGGGCTGCGCGGATATGCACAGCAGGATCCTTTACGGATTTATAAACAAGAAGGCTTTGACATGTTCCATGATTTGATGGAACGAATAAAAGAAGAAATAGTGGGTATTCTATTCAAGATCCAGGTATCAACCTCTTCCCAGGTGGATGAGATGAAAAGAGAAGAACAAGACAGTCTTACTTTTTCCCATTCAGATGGATCCAGCATAAAGCAACCCGTGAAACGATCTCATAAAAAAATAAAACGAAATGATCCCTGCCCCTGCGGAAGCGGTAAAAAATATAAAAAATGCTGCATGACTTAGGGAATACAGATAATGGCATCCACTGATTCCAAAACAAAAAATGAGATTTCATCCGGATCAAAAAACGATTGGCCTCCCATGTATAAAGTCCTCCTGCATAATGACGATTATACTACCATGGAGTTTGTTGTACAAATTCTTGTAACCGTTTTTGGAAAATCACTTGAAAAAGCGACGCAAATGATGCTTAATATACATAATAAGGGAAAAGAAACATGCGGTATCTACCCAAGGCAGATCGCAGAGACAAAAATTGAAACAGTACACAACCTGGCAAGCAATAAAAATTTTCCTTTAAAAAGCACAATGGAGAAGGAGTAGATTATGATTAGCAAAGAACTTAGTACAACCCTCGGTTTTGCCGTACGAGAGGCAAAAAAAAGAAGACATGAATATGTATGTGTTGAACACGTTCTTTATGCAATCCTTAACCATGAAACAGGTGCTCAGACCATTGAAAAATGTGGGGGCAACCCGGAACAGATAAAAGAAGAGCTTGAAAGATTCTTTGATGAAAAATTAACCAGGATTGGTACAAAAGAAGAATATGTGTTGCAACAGACTATCGGATTCCAGCGGATGATACAGCGAGCCATCAACCATGCCAGATCTGCTGAGAAGGATGAAGTCAATTTAGGAGATATTCTTGCATCCATTTTCCAGGAAAAAGATTCCCATGCGGCTTTTTACCTTGAATCAGAAGGAATTACCCGTCTTGACGTATTAAAATATATTTCACATACCGCTGAACCGATAAAAACCGCCCGTCCACCGGTGGATCCGTCCCGAAAAATATTTAAACCTGCGGATAGGAAAACGAAACAAGTAGAGAAGAAAGATCCTTTAGAAAATTTTACAACAAACCTGCTGAAAAAGGCAGCGGACAAAAAAATTGATCCGCTCATCGGAAGAGTTGATGAGATGGACAGGCTCATGCAGATTCTTTGCCGTAGAAGAAAAAACAACCCGATTCTGGTGGGAGATCCCGGAGTGGGAAAAACAGCTATCGCCGAAGGGCTTGCCATACAGATAAATGATAAATTAGTACCGGATCTTTTAGAAAATTGTGAGCTATTCTCCCTTGATATGGGAGCTCTCCTGGCTGGGACAAAATATCGAGGAGACTTTGAACAACGCCTCAAAGATGTTATCAATGCCCTTGAAGCCAAAGAAAATGCATTGCTGATTATCGATGAAATCCATACAGTCGTCGGCGCGGGGGCAACCACCAGCGGTTCTATGGATGCGTCTAATATTTTAAAACCCGCGCTTTCTTCCGGGGATATTAAATGTGTCGGCACTACGACCTATGAAGAATATAAAAACCATTTTGAAAAAGACCGCGCTTTCTCAAGAAGATTTGAGAAAATTGAAATCTCAGAGCCTTCCGTTGAAGAAACCACTCAAATTCTGAATGGACTTAAGCCCTACTATGAAGAGCATCACGGGCTGACATACTCGGCTGAAACGATAGAGGCTGCAGCCTATCTTTCTGATAAATATATCAATGACCGACTCCTGCCGGATAAAGCCATTGATGTGATTGATGAAACAGGTGCCTATCTGCGGCTGAAGGGAAAAGGGAAACGAAAAACCGTAAGCCCCAAAGATATCGAAAGAATTGTTGCTAAGATTGCCAAAGTCCCTGTCACAAGTGTTACATCGACAGATAAAGCCAACCTGGAATCCCTGCCTAAAAGGCTTTTTAAGGTTATTTTTGGACAGGATAATGCCATTGAGACCATGACTACTTCCATTAAAAGATCAAGAGCCGGTCTTGCCTCACCGGATCGCCCCATTGGATCTTTCCTTTTCATGGGACCCACCGGCGTCGGCAAAACGGAGGTAGCCAAACAGCTTGCCCATCATATGGGAATAGAATTTTTGAGATTTGATATGAGTGAATACATGGAAAAGCATGCAGTTTCCAGGCTCATCGGGGCGCCTCCCGGATATGTAGGGTTTGAACAGGGGGGCATTCTAACGGACAGTATCAGGAAGCATCCTCACTCGGTTCTGTTGCTGGACGAAATTGAAAAAGCTCATATGGATCTGTTTAACATTCTTTTACAAGTCATGGACTATGCCACCTTGACAGATAACAGCGGGAAATCAGCAGATTTTAGAAACGTTATCATCATCATGACAACCAATGCCGGTGCAAGAGAAATGAGTGTTAACACCATCGGATTTGGCTCCCACTCAGCTCATGTTGATTCCAAGGGAATGAAAGCCGTTGAAAAAATGTTCAGTCCGGAATTTCGGAACCGGCTTGACGGTATTGTTCAATTTAATCATTTATCCCCTGAAATCATGGGAATGATTGTTGATAAAAACATGAAAGAGCTTAAATCCATGCTCAAGGCCAAAGAGATTACCTTAAGCTATTCTGCTAAAGCGCGATCATTTCTTGCGAAAGAAGGGTATGATCCCAAATTTGGTGCCAGACCGCTGGAAAGATTTATCCAGACAACAATTAAAGATAAGCTCACAGATGAAATTCTTTTTGGGAAACTTGCAAAAGGCGGCAAAATATCCATTGGTCTTAAGAACAATAAGCTTAATTTCACATTTAAGAGCTAAATGCCCCTTTTCCGGTTATCAAAAAAATTAGACTTCCCCCCGGCATGGCTTGCAAGATCTGACGGGCTTTTATGTGTCGGGGGAGATCTATCACCCGAAAGACTTCTTCTTGCCTATGAAAATGGAATATTTCCCTGGTTTTCCGAAAAAGAACCTTTCCTTTGGTGGTCACCTGATCCAAGACTCGTCCTCTTCCCCAAAGATATTAATATTTCAAAAAGCCTGAATAAAAAAATCAGAAAAAATCATTTTACCATTACAATAGATAACGCATTCGAGCAAACCATTGTTTCCTGTGCAAGCCCGAGAAAAAACAAACATGAAGGCACCTGGCTTGTGAATGAAATGATAGGGTCGTATATAGCACTTCACAATATGGGGTATGCCCATTCCATTGAAACCTGGAGAAACGATAAATTGGTCGGCGGATTGTACGGTGTCTGCCTTGGTGGATCTTTTTTTGGTGAATCCATGTTTTCCTTTGAAAGTGATGCCTCCAAGATTGCTCTGGTAGCGCTTGCAAACCATTTAAAAAACCAGAATTTTGATCTGATTGACTGCCAGGTGACGACAAATCACCTTCTCAACATGGGCGCTACAGAAATCTCCAGGAATTCTTTCCTTGATATCATCCATCAATCTATTAAAAGGAAAAATATCAAAAGCACCTGGAACCCAAATATCAGCCTAAACGTCATTTAACAAGGCAAGGCAAAAAACTTGACAAAAAAAGTTTGGGTATCATTATATCTAATATTATCCCAAGCAACGAGGAAACAAAAATGCTATTAAAATTATTCTTATGTTTTACCCTGATCCCAGTCATTGAACTTTATTTATTAATAAAAATTGGAACCGTTATTGGCGGCCTTAATACAATTTTACTGGTCATCCTGACAGGATTTTTAGGGGCCTGGCTTGCTAGACTGGAAGGCATAAACACCATGATGAGGCTTAGAACAAACTTGAACCAGGGACTTATGCCGGCTGAAGAATTGATAGATGCCGTTATTATATTTGCTGCAGGCGTTGTATTGATCACCCCCGGGCTTATCACCGATGTCTTTGGACTCCTCCTGTTATGGCCTTTAACACGGAATAAATTTAAACGACTGTTAAGAAAAAAATTCGATGACATGCAATTGCAGGGCGATATTAACATCACCCGTTTTCATTAATTTTTAATGACTCGCCTATATGTTTAAATGTCCTTAAAATTTCTTTCTCCGGAAGACTGTCTGCATGCATCGGCAAACTTGTTCAGGCTTTCTTCCAAGGCTTCAAATTCTATTGTGCCGCCAACCTGGATAACGTCATCCCCTCTTTGTTCAAATGCAGTCAATACATCTATAATCGTAAGGCACGCTATATCCGAACTCGGGACATAGCCAATACCGTTGGGTCCATTCACCTCCAGAAGGATACGGCATTCGACGAGTTTTACCAACAGCACTTTAATTATTTTTAACGGGAGTTTTATCTCAGATGCGATATCACTATCTGAAGCAGGTGTTTCTTTGTTGGCGAACCTGTTTACACACAGGTGAACGATTCGCAAAACAATCAATTTCTTTAACCGGATACTGATTTTGTTATAATCGATGTCCTGGGTTTCAAGTGCTTCGGTATTTTCCCAGGAAAATGCAATTTCCGCTCCAAATAAAACAATCGCCCAGGAAGCCTGTAACCAGATTAAAAACAGAGGCAAGGCTGCAAAGCTGCCATAGATAGCATTATAACTGGAAACACCTACCTGGAATTTCAGATAGGTCATTTGAGCTAGTTGAAATATAGTTCCCGCAATTATGCCACCGGCCAGTGCCGCTTTAATATCTACCTTCTTGTTTGGAATAAAAATATAAAAAAAGATGAACAATATCCAGATGGATAGAAAAGGAAAAATATTAAATCCCAGAGAAATTAATGGTCCAATATTTCCCGGGAGATTGATATGAGACAAAAATTTGGCAAGATAGGCTGTGATAAAAATATTAGCACTACTTGAAAAAATGACCAGGATACCGGCTGTGATTGAAATGGCGATATAATCTGTAATTTTTCGAATCAATGGCCTGTCATCAGTCACCCACCAGATCTTATTGAATGCATTTTCAATATGTCCGATAAGCTTTATGAGAGAATAAAAAAGCAGGATGATCCCAAAAACGGCCATTAAGCCGCCTTTCGTTTTTTCAAGAAGATTGGTTGAAAAGGCCAAAACATTCTGGATCACTTCTTCCTGCCCTGCAAACATTTCAAGGACCCTTTTTTCCAGAATCTCCTTAAACCCAAATCCTTTTGCAACACCGAAGGCCATGGCCATCACAGGAACAATTGACAACAATGTAAATAAGGTCAAAGACGATGCCCGAAGATCACACCGATCCTCTCTAAATCCCTTTATGGCAAAAACAACAACTTTTTTGAACTTGTTAAATTTAAACGAGATGACTTTTTGAGACTGCTTCATAGTTTTTTATTCCCTGGTTAAAAACCATTGTTTTAATTTTTGAAGTCCTTCTTTTGTAGAAATCTTTGGCGTATATCCCAAATCCTTTTTCGCCCTTGAAATATTAAACCAATGAGATGTCGCAAGCTCTTTTGCGGCAAACCGGGTGATTGGCGGTTCTTTTTTAATATTAAAAAGCGTGTAAACAAACTCAAAAATTAATCCTGCGATATAGGCTGTTTTTGCAGAAACATGGCCGCTTATAGGCGGCAAACCAGCCGCATCCAGAAAAGCATTGGCCATTTTCCATTTTGAGACCGGTTCATCCTGGCTGACAAAATAGACATTTCCCGATAACGAAGGGGTTTCCAGAAGCTTTTCAGAAGATAGGATATGGACATCCGCAGCGTTGTCTACGTAGATGGTGTCAACCCGGTCATTCTTTTGCCCTACCCTTTTCAATTTATGGGCTCTATTGATAATTCCCGGTACCATGTGATTGTCTTCCGGCCCCCAAATCAAATGCGGACGAATGATGATGGTGCTCAATCCTTTTTTTGCAGCACTTTTTACTAATTTTTCTGCCATGGCCTTGGTCTCAGGATACGGTGCCAGATATTTTTTCGGATAAGGAGCGCTTTCATCCACATTTTCCATATCATTTTCATCAAATATCACACTGGGAGAACTGGTATATATCAATTGTTTAATATTATTTTCCCGACACGCAAAAATCACATGTTCAGTTCCGGTCACATTGGCCTGGAAGAAGTCTTCAAATCGCCCCCAGATACCCGATTTTGCCGCTACATGGAATACAGCATCAATTTGTTGAAAGGCCGCCACAACCGCATTTTTATCTGCCAGATCACCTTGGATCTGCCGCACCCCCATCTTTTCAAGTTCAGGATAAAAATTTCTTGAAAAAGAAGTGACCGACAGATTTTTTTTAACCAGTTTTTTAACAATCGCCTTCCCCAGAAAACCGCCACCGCCGGTAACCAGCACATTTTTTATTTCCATATTAGAAATCAAGTTTTTGCCCGATATTATTTTCCACGGATAGCTGATAAATAGCCGCAGATACAGTTAAATCAAACAAAGCCATCCCAACGGATTTAAAAAAAACTGTTCTATTCTCAGGATATGTATTTTTTTCAAGTAATCCGGCAAATTCTTTTATCTTGTTCTTTGTTACAACATGATTTTTTAAAGGAATGGCAATGTCACCGGATTCTTTGACAGCAAACAGGGTGTCAACAAAAACATCATCTGCCGTTGCAATCACTGTATCTGGGAACTCCTGCATGTCGGGTCGAAAAGAACCGATTGAAATAAAAATTTTTCCCATAACAAGATCGGGAATGGTTTCAAACAAAGGGTTTTGGCTCGTTGTCGCAGCAATGATTACCTTGGAATTTTCAACCAGTTGGTTTGCATTCTCAGTTATTGCACAGTCAACATCCGGATATTCTTCTTTCAGTATCCTGCTCATCTTTATTGCAGATTCTTTGTACAAATCATAAATATAAAGGGTTTTTATCTTACGGTTAAACAAAAGATATCGGGCCTGGCTAAGCCCTTGTACCCCGGCACCCAAAACACCAGCAGTCTGTATTGATTCTGCGGTCAAAAGCTTGACTCCTAATCCTCCGACAGCGCCTGTTCTCTGGGCAGTAACTGCTGCACCATCCATGATGGCCAGAGGCTGACCTGAAATATTATCGGAAAGAACCATCACCCCATTCACTACCGGTTGTCCGTGTTGCTGTGCTTCAGGAAAAACTGAAACCAATTTCGTTGCAAAAAATTTTTCTGAAAAACAGGGCATTAGCAACAATGTGTTTTGTTTGTCTGCTATATGCATTCTGTCCGGCATATTATAATCTTGACTCAACACCAGTCTGTAAGCCTGTTCAATAGCTGTTTGAATACTATTTTGATCTATTTTTTGAATTGCATATTTATTTAAAAATAACATAAGCCCCTTTTATGTTTAATATTTTTTATATCTTCAATATCACAGACCCGATAAAATCTCTATCAAAACCCTGAAAATCGTTCTTTCATTTTTCTTGCAAGGTATGATAAACATATGAAATTTAGGATTCATCAATAATCAAAAGGATAATTTTTGTGACTGAAAACGAAACCGTATTATGTATTAAAAGGAACCGCTTACCTGAATCATGGGTGCAGCAAAAAAGCATTGTGCCAATGGAACTGGATCTATTCATTGAACATTGTGCCGCTACAGGATTTGAGTTTATTAACCGATCAGATGCCGAAAAAGACCCCTCATACAAACAAATTATTCCCTATATCATTCTTCAAACCAGTGATTTTGAAAAAACGGCTATATATAACCGGAAAGGAAATGAACAACGGCTTCACAACCTTTGTTCCATTGGGATAGGCGGTCATATTAACCCTGTTGACATGAAAACACAAAATGATGCGTTTAAACAAATCCTGATTACCGGTATGGAAAGGGAATTAAATGAAGAACTCGATCAAAGGTCTGAAGATGATCTGCCTCATTTTATCGGAGTGATCAGCGAGGATATTACAGATGTCGGGAAGGTTCACCTGGGGGCTGTTTTCAGGATACTGACGACTGTTCCTGAAAAATTTTCCCCTGGTTTGGAACTCTTTCAATTTGCATGGGAAAAAACGAAAAACCTTGAACAATTAAATTTGGAGTTATGGTCAACGATGGCATTAAAGCTCATATCGGACATTTAGGAATTTAATACTTTTAATACGACGGAATTTTTATTCTTCAAAATCTTTGACCCTCTTGTAATCTTACACAGGCTGATACCGTATTTCTCTGCAATTTTACGCTGGGTCAGTCCATTGTGAAGATCCTTTAGAAGCTTCCATCTCAAAGAAATATCTTCCAGTTCAGCAGGCGTGAAGATATCTTCAAAAAAGCAGTTTAAATCGTCAAAGTTATCGATTGATGAAATCACTTCCAATAATTGCCGATCAATTGCCATATATTATTGTTCCTCTTCAAACGATTGAACCTGATAGGTTAAGACAGTAAGGCCGCCGGATTTCCATTCATCCGGTGATAATCCGGCTTTCATACAAAGGTGGGTTAAAAATGTTTCAGGCTCTTTCAGCTGTTTCCATACCTGAGGCAAAAAAGTTGAACTATGATAATGCTTTTTGATCATCACGCCATCAATATCAGGCCTGATCTTTGCCATTAAATCCTTTGCATCAGTGTAATCAAGCTTTTGCGGTCGAGTTAGAATACTGACCTCGATAAGTGTCTCCTTTAACTCTTCATAGGACAGCGGGCTGAACCTTGAATCATTAAAGGCGGCATGTCTTGCGTTATCTCTGACCCCTTCAAAGACCGTTTTAACCGGCTCGATATTACCAATACAGCCTCTGAGATTTCCTTTTTTATGTAAGGTGACGAAAATTCCACGGGTTTCTTCCAAAACTAAAGCTGACACCTTGGTCTTTAAAAATCCAAGTGCGTTATCTTCTTTTTCAAACTCACGTAGAATGCTTTCCCTTGCGAGTTGCAAAAGTAATGTGCCTTCTTTTTTTGATAATTTATCTGTCATTTGCTTTTAAAATAAATATCAACCAGATTTTGGGCAAGCCCGACATATGTTTCAGGGGTTAATTGCTTCATGCGTTTTTTAAAATCCGCCGGCACCTTTTCAAGCCCGTCAACAAATTTTTCCAGATCTTTTTTATTAATTTTCTGTCCACGGGTAAGCGCTTTCAGTCTTTCGTAAGGGTTGTCCTCACCAAACACCCTCATGGCCGTCTGGAAAGGTTCTGCCAAAAGCTCCTGATTGTCTTCGAGATCTTTTTGTATCACCTCATTATTCAATTCTACCTTGGATAATCCCTTTAATGCATTTTTTACGCCAATGGCAAAATAGCCGAATACAGATCCCAGACTTCTCAAAACCGTGCTGTCACTCAGATCTCTCTGAAATCTTGATTTTTGCAATTTAACACAAAGATGTTCCATCATTGATATGGCAATCCCCATGTTTCCTTCGCTGTTTTCAAAATCAATGGGATTGACCTTATGAGGCATGGTGGAGGAACCGACCTCTCCTTTTTTAACTCGCTGCGTAAAATACCCCAGACTAATATATCCCCACATATCACGGTCCAGATCAATAATCGTTGCCGCAGCCCTGATCATGGCATGCAGGACAAAAGCAATGGAATGATTCGGATTTACCTGAGTTGTAAAAAGGATGGGTTCCAACTTTAAGTGGGTAGAAATAAATCGTTGTGAGGCCTCAATCCAGTTAATCTCAGGATATACAAAATAATGCGCATTATAATTCCCGGTTGCCCCGTTTATTTTTGCCTGAACATTAGTTTGATCGATAATCTCTGCTTCCTGCAGGATTCGCCAAGCAAAATTTATAAATTCTTTCCCTGTCGTTGTGGGGGTTGCCGGCTGACCATGAGTTCTTGACATCATCGGGATTGATTTATACTGTAACGCCTTCTGCTCAAGATCGGTGATGAGCTGTCTTAATAAAGCAATGGCAATTTCTTTGCCTTTTTTCAACATCAATGCATAGGACGTATTATTAATATCATCCGAGGTGCAGGCAAAGTGGACCCATTCTTTTATATCCGAAAGCCCTGACAGATCAAGTTGATCCTTTATGAAATATTCAACGGCCTTTACATCATGATTCGTCTCTTTTTCAATCTCCTTAACCTTACGGGCATCTTCCAGGTCAAATGTCAGTGCTATCGTATTCAGTTTCTCGATGTTTGCACCATCAAAGGGTACCAGTTTCAAATCGACTAATATAAATTTAAGCCATTCAATTTCAACAAACACCCTGTGTTTTATCAAGCCATACTCAGAAAAAACATCAGCAAGCTCTGTCGTTAATCGGGCATATCTTCCATCCAGGGAAGTCAGTGCAGTTATCATCAGATTTTCCACTCCATTACTAAACATTTAAAATCATTTGACTTTTATTATTAAATCATCTAAAAAAATAAAATTATTATGTGCCACATAAAATAGCAGACAATTTAAAAATTAACAATCTAAATCCTTTGGTTAGTAGCTTGACAAACACCCGGGGAATAAAGTATTTTAGCAAACAATTTTTAACATCCACCTTAAATGAAAAGCCGAATTTTGTTGCAGGAGTAAAATTTATGGCATTAACCAAAACAATTATCGCTGAAAAAATACAAAACAAGCTTAATTTATCCAGGACAACGACCTATGAAGTCATGGAAGAGTTCCTTGAAATCATTAAAGACACCATTGAAAATGGTGAAGATATCATGATTAGCGGTTTTGGGAAATTCTGTGTAAATGAAAAAAAAGCCAGAAAAGGCAGAAATCCTGCGACCGATAAAGAAATGACCCTGCCGGCCAGAAGGGTTGTAACCTTTAAATGTTCCGGGAAATTAAGAGATCTGATCAATTCTTAAGGCTGCTTTCCTGTAAAGATGCTTTTTTCAGAACAATTTATTACCACTATCATTCTGACAACACTGATAGGCAGTTACCTTATTGATACTATTGCAGACTTTCTAAACCTTGAAAATCTGAACCATCCCCTTCCAAAAGAATTTAACAACCATTATAAACCTGAAAAATATATTGAATCTCAGACCTACCTGAAGGTAAATACAAAATTTGGATTTATCACATCAAGTATTGACCTTATCATTATGCTTCTGTTTTGGTTTTCCGGTGGTTTCCAATTTATTGATGCCTTTGTCAGATCATTTAATTTCGGGTCAATTGTTTCAGGGCTTTTTTTCACCGGCATTCTTTTGTTTTTAAAACTGGCAATATCCCTGCCTTTCAGTATCTATTCCACTTTTGTGATTGAAGAAAAATTTGGATTCAATAAGACAACGCCAAAGCTTTTTCTTGCCGACCTTATTAAGTCTATTGTTCTTTCAGCAGCTTTGGGAGGGATATTATTATCATTCATTCTCGGTTTTTTAGAATTTGGCGGCCGGTTTGCCTGGATTTACTGCTGGGCGGCAAGCGCTGTTTTCCTTCTTATTGTTCACTATATCGTTCCCACCTGGATTATGCCGCTATTCAATAAATTCACTCCCCTGGAAGACGGCCCGTTAAAGAAAGCCATATTAAAGTATGCCAAATCAATTGATTTTTCACTTTCCAATATCTTTGTCATGGATGGGTCAAAAAGAAGCAGCAAATCCAATGCATTTTTTACAGGTTTTGGAAAAAACAAACGAATCGTTTTATTTGATACCCTGATTAAAGAGCAGACAATTGAAGAACTGGTATCCATTCTTGCCCATGAAATGGGCCATTTTAAAAAGAAGCATATAATCAAACGATTGGCATTAGGTATCTTTCAAATGGGATTTATTTTTTATCTTATTTCCATATTTATCTCAAACGAAGACCTGTTTCATGCCTTTTTCATGGAAGAGATTTCCATTTATGCGGGTCTGATCTTTTTTAGCATGCTGTATTCACCCATAGATTTATTTATTTCAATTCTTTTTCAAATCTCATCCAGAAAAGATGAATATGAAGCCGACCAGTTTGCCGCAGAGACGATTAAAGACAACAAGCCATTGATCAATGCCTTAAAAAAACTGTCCGCCCACAATCTGTCTAATTTAACGCCTCATCCCTTTTATGTGTTTTTAAATTATTCTCACCCACCCGTACTTGAAAGAATCAACACCCTAAACTCCCTGTAATCATTCAACAACAAACCGGTTAAACGCATCCCAGACCTGATGGGTGATCCCGGTTTCCTCGAAAAGAAGCTCATGGAATGCGCCTTTAATCGAAAGAAACGAACAATTGGATAATTTCCCGCTCAATTGTTCCTGGGCTTTTGAGGATACAATAGAATCTTTTTGGGCACTGATCATCAGGATAGGAGTGGTAATCCTGCCAATGATGTCATCCTGTTTTAAAATTTCAACAGACTCAAGGGCGGCATTCAGCCAGCCCCATGTGACACCCCCGAGAGCAAGATCAGGGTTCTTTGCAATCTCATGATGTAAGATCCTGTATTTTTTCGGGTCATGGCATAAATTATTTCCCTTGAATTTTGCTGCTTTAACAGAATAATCTCTTGACCCAATCGTATATTTTCTTGCAAATGGTGTTTTGGACAATTTTTTTGATAATAATTTTAATACCGGATAAAGCATTACAGGCAACGTAATATCAATCATGGGAGAGACAAGGACTGCTTTTTTGATTTTTGATAGCTGTCTGCTCATAAACCGCAGGGCAATATGCCCGCCCATGGAATGGGCCAGTATATAAACCGGCAGTCCTTGAGGCTCTATCACCCTTAAATAGAGCGCTTCCAAATCATCCACATAATCATCGAACCGGTTGATATGGCCTTTATGCCTATTTTCAAGCTCCCGGGAAGACAATCCCTGCCCCCGCCAGTCCGGGCTGACAACCTGAAACCCTTTTTCCTTCAGTTGTCTGGCAACCCCCTTATACTTTTCAATAAATTCGGATCGTCCATGTAATAAAAGGCAAACAGCGCTTGCAGACTCCTTAAGACAGGGGGCTGTCCTCCCATACCGGATGTTTAAATTTTTTCTGGGTGAAAAATAATGATACTCAAATATTTCTTTATTTGAGTATGCCTTGTTATCCATCATAAAAATAGTTGACACTTAACCGCTTCTTTTACGGATGACCGTAATTTATCATTTTTTAAGAATTTAGTTGATTTGAATCGAATAGTATGAAATTTTATTTTTTTTAACAAGGAAAATTAGCGGCATGAAAAAACTTATTGTTACAGCAGACATTCATGGCAGTTACAGTTCATGGTTAACCATGAAAAATCTTTTACAGCCTTCTGATAAACTTGCCATTGCCGGAGACCTTTTTGATACAAAATACGGTAATTATTCAAATACAAATTTTCAGCCGGACTCCATAAAAAAGGATTTGAAAACGTTCAAACATCATTTTTATTATGTCTATGGGAATTGTGATACGCCCTCTTTTTTCCCCGGATTTGACACAATAATGGAGTTTAGCGCTTTCAATAAAAACATCCTTCTTTCTCATGGCCACCGCCCTTTCACCTGTTCTGCAAATACCGACATTATCATTCAGGGTCATACCCACCATTGTTTTCTGGAAAAAAAGGAAGGGTATATTTTCATGAACCCAGGATCCATCACTTCTCCACGGAATGGTATCTATTCTTACGGTGTAATTGAAAAGAATTCGGCAAGTCTTATTGAGCTTAAAACAGGGAACAAATTAATAACTATGGATTTTTAAATTGAGATGATATCATGAAGCATCTTTTTATCTCAAAAGGAGACCCTATGAAAAATAAAAAACACACCCCTGTTCATGTTGGAGAAAGTCCTGATTTTGATGCCTGGTTCACTGCTTTTTTTCTTAAAAACAGCATAGATCCGTTTGCCTATCCCGCCAAGGTCGGCTCAAGAGAACAGGTTGAATTTATGGTCTACCCTGAGAATGAGGAACGATATTTTCCCTGCTCCGATAAAATGTTTGACGCGATTATGTCCAGAAAATACCCTCCTTTTTTAAAAAAATCTTACCAGCAGGTGTTCGACAGGATCATGGCCATGATTGATGAGTTAATAGGCTCTGAGTATGATAACCGGTTTTTAAAAGCATTAATCAAGATAAAATATGATGACGAAATCCGAACCGGCCTTCTCATACCTTCCAGGCTTGAAAAAAAATTGTACAAAATATTTTTAAGCCGTACACATATAGAAAACCCGTATTCAGCAGACAAAAGATCGGTCAATAAAAAAATAAAAACAATTCTAACCTCTGCAACCATGGAAAAAGCCTTAAACCAGATTGATGGCTCATTACAAATAATTGATGATCTGTCTTTATTTGAATTAAGAAAAAAAATTAAAAAGATTGAATTTCAAAGACGGTTGACCCTGATCACGCAAAACAGTCTGTGGGCTCATAAAAATTCAAAGATCCCGTCGTTAAATAAAATTGAAAAAGTTTTTAAAAC
>Ga0190329_1000145_pt1 | contig 20580 bp, 17 predicted proteins | sample 48720423_MG_FD_161655 | JGI IMG/M metagenome (GOLD analysis project Ga0190329, IMG submission 161655) | Hydrothermal vent sediment bacterial communities from Southern Trench, Guaymas Basin, Mexico - 4872-04-2-3_MG | ecosystem: Environmental > Aquatic > Marine > Hydrothermal vents > Sediment ... | reverse complement strand
TATCAAGTTTGCAAATATGTTTTTGTCGAATTTATTTCTAAGCTCTCTAATCTTAATCAATTTTTATAGATTCGCAATGAAATTATCAATTTTCTTGGGGAGTAAGTGTAAAAAAATGGAGTCTTAAAGACTCCATTTTTTAAACAGTTTATTCACCAAATAATTTATCCCACTAGCTCCGGTGGAGCGTAACCACATTAACCCCTAAATAGTGGTTTGGGAAATAAAAGTATAACATTTAAATGGATTATCTTTTTTATTTGAATTTCTACAGCAATTTGTTATCTAACCATTTTATTTCCTATACTAAAATGCTTCTTCTTCGCTTTCATTACTTTCATTAGTTCCATACGCTTTTTGAAATATTCTAGAATCCACATACATTACATTTATTATTCCTTTTGCACCTTCATCTAAAGAACCCTCAACTCTTAATCCTACTGCTTGTTGTGGATTAACTATGAAAGAAATAGTAATTTTTAAAGCTTGTATGAAAACATACATCATAGATTCTTCATCTTCTAAATCCTCGACAAGATTTTTTGCATATCCTTCTAATTCTAACTTTCCTTTTCCATATTTTTTACTTAAAATATCTTTTATGTTTTTGAATATTCTAGACATTTCATCGATTTCATTATACTGAAATTCAAATATATATCCACCTGTAAAAAGCAAATCATTATAGAATAAATATGCAACATAACACTCACGTTCGAATAGCCTATCTTGATATAATATACTTACCACTTTATTTTGTGTTTGCTTTACTAAAGGTATCCCTTCTTTTTCTAGAACATCATTTATTGTTGCTTTTTCTAAAGGAAAACCTCTGAATTTTAAAATTGAATTTTCTGTTTCTGATTTTTCTTTGTTCTTATTAATTAAATTTTCTATAGGCAATACGTATTTATCATCCCATTTATAATAATTGTTTAAAAAATAAATCCCAATTAATTTTTTTGGAGGCTCAGGAATAAAAAATCCTACTAGCATAAATTTTTTGGGAGGGTACGAATTATGAATAAACTGGATATCATACTTCAAAATATAAAAGGAGTATTGATCTAAAGGTGTATAAACTTTACTTTCATCGTAGGCTTCTCCTATTTGCCTACAACCTAAATAAACCTTAGAATCAGATGTATTGATTGCTTCAAAAACAACTAAATAACCTTTCGTTGAATCTTCCACTATCTTATAGCTACCTTTATAAGTGAATTCTACATTTTTTATTACAAAAGAGGCTTCATTAAGTGGAGTAGCATTCTCAATAATTGTTATTGAAGATTCTGGTGCTTCAAACCATAATGCATTACTAAGAGAAATCATAACTAAATTTAATAGTAAAATCAAAAATATCTTCCTCATATTCCTTCCCCTTTGAAAATTCAAAGTGATTAATAATTTCAGAGTTATAACAAAAGGTATTTTTTGAGGCAACTTGTGTTTAAATTTTATTGCAAATTAAGTTTTTATTACATAATTTTAAATCTCATTTTAATTATACTACTACTACTATTGAGAATTATGAACAAAATATATTTGTTCTATACAAAGATATTTATGAAAACATTAAGGCATGGGAATTCAGGGTTGACATAACACCAATATTAACTTATTCATTACAAAACTGCCTTAAATCACAAGTTAGAACGATTTATATTGGAACCTGAAAGAAAAATCGCCTTTTATTTTCCAAATAAAGTTCTACTTTTTTACCTTTCCTGATAATAACATATCATAAAAAACGGGCAATAGAATCGAAATTATATATCTCCATGCTTTGAACATGTCTTATTTTGGATTTAGATGGCACTTTTTATGACCTGAAAAAATCAACTTTTTAAATTGGTCATTTTATTTTTCATACTTAGCGAGTTTCATTTTTACTTTGTAATGTTTGTTTTTTAGTTTTTGCAATTTTCTTGGATTATCTACATACTGGAATTTCTGCTCAATTTTGATTAATTTTCTTTTAAACTTACTATACAAACGAGTTCTACCCCAGCGAATAAACATAAATCTGATAATGATTTCAATTAATCCAATTATTATTCCACCAACAGTGAATAGATAAAGGATTCCCTGAAGTATCATGATAACACCAAAAAATCTCGGAAAAATAAGTGCAAATATAAGTGTAATGAATGCAGCAAGTGCAATAGTTGTCAAAGAAAGAGCCCCCAAAGCTTCAACATATTCCTTATCTTTATGACCCCCTCTTAATGAATTGCTCAGTTATTCGAAATTTTTATAATTGAAGGAGTTTCTAACAATGTTTTGAGAATTTCAAAATACTTTGTTTGTTTATATATTTCTCGTAATTGTTTATCTTGAACATCACTCAAAGTTAAAATATCCTGCTTTTGATCACTATTCACAAGATGTGCCAAATAAAAATAATGAGTGGCACCAATATAATCTTTTTCTATAAGCTTAATACATGCTCTATTTATGTAAATATATGATTTTACTGCAAAGGCTGATACAGATTGATTTAAAAACTTCATATTTGCAAACAAAAAGTTATTAATATCAACATAATAATCATAAAGCCCTAAGGCATGTAAAAAGACCGATAAATTATTTAAATATAAAAAGTGTTTTGGAACAATTGTTTGTGAATCTTTAGGTTCAAATTCTGAAATAACTGATTCATAATACTGCAAATATAATTTTAAAGATGTTTCAGCATCGCTATGGTTGGCAAAATACATCTTCCACCCTGTACTAATAGCATTTATATAATCTTTGGCAAAATCTTTAACTATTAGGAAATAATCATATGTTTCCAATTGTTCTATATCGTTTTCAAGTATTACATTTTTCAAATATTGGTTGGTTTCACCGTAAAAGAATTCAGAAACTGGATAGTGTAAGTTTTCTTGATAACCTAAAATCGAACTTAATTCTTCAACTGAAATAGTAGATTCAGCTGTTATTATCAGTGAAAAGAAAATTAGAAATATTAAAAATATTTTTCTCATACTCATCCCCCCGTTTTTGAGATTACTTATTTTAACTAATTTTCTTTAGATTATAATATATTTCAATTGCAAGATCCTCCAGATTTTAAAAATATATTCGAGTTTTCAGAAACATATACTTATTTTTCTATTAAATCCACGTCGTTTGCAAAAACATCTATTTGATGAACTAATTTTGGTTTTGATCGATCAGATATGTCTACTATTAATAGTCCGTTGTCTCCAGCTGCAACATAAGCGTAATTTCCTGAGACATCTACTTTCCGACCATCAGTGTACATCATCCAGCGCCTTACTAATATGGGTCTTGATGGATTTGATATATTTACTATTACTAACCCATATCTATAATCTGCGACATAAGCATAATTTCCTGAGATATATACGCCACGTGTATCCCCCGTATTCAAGTATTCTACTATTTTCGGATTTGATGGATCGGATATATCTATTATTAACAATCCATGTCTACCGTGAGCAACATAAACATAATTTCCCGAGATATCTATGTCATATATGTCATCAGAGAAATTATGCCCTTGCATAAGGAAGAAAAAATATGTATTCAAACTTCCTACTAATTTCGGATTTGATGGAACAAATACATCTACTATTATTAGGTCGCCATCAACACCAACATAAGCATAATTTCCTGATACATATATATCATTTGCCCAACCTTTAATATAAAAATGCCCAACTTTCCTTGGATCTTTTGGATTTAAAATATCTATTATTACTAAACCATTATAGAGATCAATAGCATATACATAATGACCTGATATACATACTCTATCTACACCACCGATATTTAAACTCCCTAACAATAAAGGTTTTTCGGGTTCTGTTACGTCAAATATAAAAATGTTTTCTGAACCACCAATAACAACAATATCCCCTTTTTCTAGTGGGTTGAGGCCTGTTGTAAAACTCCAAATGGATCCTTCTGTTTTTCCTCCTTTTTCGTCCTTTGCAACTATCTTCCAGTAATATGTTGTTTTTGAATTCAATATCCCAGGATTAAATGTATTTGTTGATAAATTACTTTTAAGCAATGGTGGATTAGAATCAGTACCAAAGTATATATCAAAGGTTAGTGTATCACCATCAGGGTCAAATGACTTCCAGGAAAGTGTTGGTTTTAAAAAAACATCAATTTCCCGGTCACTTGGAGATGGATTTGAAGGTTGTTTTGGAGCGTTATTTTCCGTTTTAAACCTCCACACTGGTCCTTCTGATTTCCCACCTTTTCCGTCCTTTGCAACAATTTTCCAATAATAGGTTGTTTTAGAATCTAACATTCCAGGGTTATATGTGTTAATTGATAAATCACTTTCTACTAAAGGTGGATTAGAGTTAGTGCCAAAGTATATGTCAAAAGTTAGTGTGTCTCCGTCGGGATCAGATGCTACTCACGAGAGCGTAGGTGCCAAAGAAACATCTGTCTGTCCATCAGATGGATGAGGATTTGAGGGCTTTGTGGGTGAATTGTTTAGTGTTGTAAAGCTCCAAACAGGGGAAGAAGTTTCTTTACCATTTCTATCTTTTGCGACCACTTTCCAGTAATATTTTGTATTTGAATCTAAAGAACCAGGAATATAAGTATTTGTTGATAAATCACTCTCAACCAGTGTTGGATTAGAGTCAGTGCCAAAGTATATGTCAAAAGTTAGTGTGTCTCCATCTGGATCGCTTGCTTCCCATGATAGGGTTGGCATCAATTTAACATTGATTTTTCCATTACTTGGCAATGGATTTGACGGTTGGATTGGTGGTTTATTTCTTGTAAAAGTCCAAATAATTATAAACATTACAATTAAAGAAATTGAAATTACAAATACTTTCTTTTTCATATTCCACCCCCCTTAAACTTCACAATTACTACAAACTAGAGAATACTGGTACTGTAACTTAAGTTAATGTTACATAATTTGAAAATTCATTTTAATTATACCACTCTAGAGAATCACGAGCCAAATGTAATTGTTCAATACAAAGATAAGTACGGAAATATTAAGAACGGGATTTTACGTGTGAAATATTCACTTACAGTAATCCATCATTATAAATTGAGAAATTTACATATGCTTAAAATGCGTTATGTTAAACACATGATTATCTAGTACAATATTATTAACTGATCTTATAGACTTAGAGGCCGTTATGAAACATAAAGCTGAATTTACATTAGGATTGTTAGGTGGAGTTTTAGGAATATTATCTGGGATCTTGATCATGAAAACCGACCTATTTAAAGTGGTGGCAGGCGATAAAGAAGGAGCATTATTAACAGGAATGTTTGTAATTCTATGTAGCGTATTTGCTGTAATAGCAAGCTTGTTTATAGAACATAAACCGAGAGAAGCTGGCATGATGTTTCTCGTTTCTGGAGCATTGGGATTACTCATTTCTTCATTTCTTTATGCTGTTCAATTCGTTTTATTACTCATTGCAGGGATCTTGGCTCTTACTAAAACTAAGAATGAATAACATACTTAGTTAACACACAACATTCAATCAAAAAAGGATCATATAGATCAAGAAGCCTGGATTTTCATAAATTTGTATATTGTAGCTAACATTAAGTTTAGAGTTATAACCGATAGAAGGTGTAAAATAATTATGTATCTTTTAGGGGATGATATATGAAAAAATAAATTCTGGCGGTGTAATGCAGCTGACCTACCTTTGCAATCTCAACCTAATACATTGTCGTCGATATACCTTATTGTATGAAGAAACCGTCGATACACTTTATTATATGGAAGAAAAGTTGTCGAAAACAACACGCTACTCGTTATGAATTATGTATTGTATCTACAACGCATATAACCAATATCGTAAAACCAGAAGAAATAACCTTGAATGCCGCCAGATGCCGCGATGTATTCCTATAACCTTAGGAATTACACCAAACTTTCAGTTCCCACGTAAGTGGGAAGTATTTAAAAAACAATTAACGCAGGGAACATGCGTCGCGCACCATTCCTTCCACAAAAAGAGGAGTTTTTTGCTTCCGTGTATAGTGCAAAAAAGTTAATAAATGTTTAGATGGCATATAGAATTTATATGTTAGGTTTTTTATTTAAATATTTATTCATAATAAAACTAATTAACTTCAATCCATAAAAAACAACGCCTAATAGAAAAGCAAACACAGACTCCATTTTATAAACTCTTATAAATAAAGAACTTACTCCGTTTTATTCTCGCATTATGAGAATAAACGTGATGGATTGAATAAAAACCTGGAACAAGCAATATTGTTTATTAACAACAACTGAACCTGTCAAAGATGAGGGTTTCGTGGTGGAATCCAGTGGTATATGGACATATCCTACAATATTGTTACTTATGATCTTGTTCAAAGATGAAATTCATTATATAGAGTCAAATATGTTTTTATAAAACAACTTGAAGCGATTTTTAGATAATAAAATAAAACACTCCCTTTATTACTAATTTGGGGGTGTTTTTTGTGAGTTTAGCACATGAAAAATTGTAAAATATGTTAATTTGTTAAATGATGATAATGTGGATTAATAACTTTAGTATTAGTTTTTATCTAAAGTTTCTATTAAGTGTGAAAATTGCTCAATTGTTGGCATAGTAATTGTATATTTCCAAATAGCTTCTTCTGTTACAACTCCTGCTGGTGTTCTGTAGACAAGCGTGTTATTTGGTGAAACTAGCATTATTGTTTCAGGGTATAATAATCTTAATCTAATAGTTAATTCGTCAAGATCTTTATTATTTATTGGTATTATCGTTATATTTTCGTATTCATTTTCCAATTCTTCAATTTTAGGACATTTTTTGCTTGGAGAATATTCACAAGAAGATACTCCAAACAATGCATATATTTTCATTTCTTCTTTTGAGAAATTTGATAAAGTATTAAGCCAATTTTTTATCTGAGGTATTTCAGATGCGCTCAAAAAGTTAAAGTAAATAACTTTCCATTGTCCTATTGGTTTTGAGAGATCTACTTCTTTGTTATTTATGTCTTTTAGTAAAATATTTGGAAATTGTTCTCCCACAAACGGAACAAGAACAGAAGTTGCATTTTTCTCAAGAATTATCGATTCACCATTTCTTGTAATGCTTTTTATTGTATAGTATTCGCTTTCTATTTTTACATATTTTCTAAAAAATTCTGGCCCATCAAATTTTCCATTTTCATTCAAATCAATCATAAATAATATATTGCCTTTAGTGTACCATCCATCCGAATCTGTTTCTGCAACTGCTGCTTTATATTTTTTATCTCCAGAATAAAGCCAACCTTCTTTTCGTGTAATACCACAATAATACAATTCATCTTTTATACGCCACAAAGCAATGTAGTAATAGCTTCCGTCGTTGAATGTAAGTCTTGCAATATATATAGATGTGTCAGTTATAGGTGATGTTTGAGAGTAAATTATATCGTCAGAGAGATTTTTGTTTCTATTTCCATCAATTAATAATGTTTCTTTTCCGTTTTTTAATCCAATTACAACATCGAATGTTTCATTTTTAAATGTTATCTGCCCAAATTTTACATTGTACAAATTGGAGGGAATGTAAAGAGATGATACTGGAGAATCTTTTAATGTAACTGAGTGAGTTAGGGTTAGAAACATACCGGGTTTTGTGTCTGTAAATTGTCCTGTAACAGCAGTTGACTGAGCAAAATAGATTGTTGCCCAGAGTGCAAGCAATAATATAATTAAACCAAGACGTTTGCTTACTGTAAGTTGCATTTTTCTCCCCTCCTCTTTTTAAAGAATTTATTCATCTGTACAGCTACAAAATACTGTACAAAATGTTGCTTCACCAGCTGGAGTACAATAGCATGTAGCGTTTACTTTGCCCATTCCCGAAACAATTGCTTTATTGCGACATATTATTATACCTAAATAAGGACTTCTACAGATAATTTCAACTGTTAATGTTAAAGGTAATGGAGTGTTCTTAGAACTGTAATGTTCTGCTTTACCAAACGCTTGCCATCTTAAATCTCCAACATAAAACGATGAGCAATAAGTAACACTACATCCAGGATCCTCGATTAGAGGAATTATACTGGTTGAAAATGCTTGAAAAACCAAAATAATTAGCAAAATAATAATTAACCATCTTGCAATACCTGTCATAATCCCCTCCTTTTTTGATGATTTTATTGAAATACAGTAAACCCACTGATTCCTATCGTAAATATTCATACTAATTTTATTATAACAAAAATATAATTGATAAATCAAATTCCTATAATAAAGAAAATAATATCATATTCTTATTTGTCCCATTATCAAGTCATTACAAGATTTGATTATTGAAGTCCTCTTAAGCTTTTTTATATTTTCAATAAACCCTGTTTTTTTACCTTAACTTACAGATAACATATCAGAAACTTACAGATAACATATCAAAAAAAGTAACTTGGTAAAATTTTTTTACCAAGCATGCCGTAAAATAGGTAACAAAAATTTTTACCGCTAGGAATGTATAATTGGTTAAGTAGCTTTTTTCACTTATTATGTAAAATACTTTCATTGACATCAGGTCAACACAACCATTTTTTGGGTTGTATTCTTTTATATTTCGCCAATAACCACCGTCAATGGCACCAGGATATATATTTTTCATATTTAATTTTTAAAGGATCTTAAATTTGATTTAAATGGGTGAATTTTATTCTAATCTTTAAGGTAATTTGATCACCCCCGAATCGGACTATATTAAGATGGATAAACAAGAATAAATTCAAACTTATAAAACGTGTTATGTTAAACACATGATTATCTAGTACAATATTATTAACTGATCTTATAACACAGGAGGCCGTTATGAAACATAAGGTTGAATTTATATTAGGATTGTTAGATAGAGTTTTAGGAATATTAGCTGGAGTTTTGATCATGAAAACCGACCTATTTAAAGTGGTGGCAGGCGATAAAGAAGGAGCATTATTAACAGGAATGTTAGTAATTCTATGTAGCGTATTTGCTGTAATAGCAAGCTTGTTTATAGAACGTAAACCGAGAGAAGCCGGCTTAATGTTTCTTGTTTTGGAGCATTGGGATTACTAACTTCATCGTTTCTTTATGGTGTTCAGTTTGTTTTATTACTCATTGCAGGAATTTTGGCCTTACTAAAGGTAATGAGAACGGATAACTTTTTAATCTTTCTAGATAGATATATTGTAGAAAAACAACTTGTGTAATGTACTATATACGAAAAAACACCTCTATTTTATAAACCTTCATAAAAAAGAATTATTATGTTTTATCTCCGCATCATATACTTAATTTACAAAAAGTTAAAGCACATAAAGCACAAAAAAACGGAGCCTAAATTGGCTCCGTTTCTTACTTTTATAATTATTTTCTGGCTCCGGCGGAGGGACTCGAACCCCCAACCTAGTGGTTAACAGCCACCCGCTCTGCCTATTGAGCTACGCCGGAACTTCTTAATTACATCACCAAATATTATACCACACTTTTTGTTTTTTGTCAATTATCTCTTTATTTATGGGCATTTGGAAAAAAATAAACTACTATAAAATATATCATAAATAAATAATTTGTCAATATTTTTTAGGAATAATTTGTGTTTGCTAACTTCTTTTTCTTTTTTCTTTCATAGAATACATTAAATTGTCTACTTGTTTTAAAAGTTCATCGGGGGTTTTGTTTGGAGTAATCTCTGCTAATCCATATGAGAATTCTATTGGAGGTTCAAGTTTTGATAGATTTTTTTGCAATCTTTTAACTACGTTTACTGAATTTTTCAAACTTGATTTTGGAAGAATAATTAAGAATTCATCTCCGCCGTGCCTGACTATTACATCCATTTTTCTAAGAGTTTTTTTGGTTATTATCACAAATTGTTTGAGTAATTTATCGCCAAAATGATGACCATATGTATCATTTATTTGTTTAAAATTATCTAAATCAAGAAAAACCAAAGAGTTTTTTGAATTGAATCTTTTTACTTCTTCTAATAATTTGCTAAGATAGTGATCAAAAAAATTCCTGTTATAAGCTCCTGTAAGAGGATCAAGCATAGAATTTTTGAAGTTTATTTCCTTTTCAATGTTTAATTTTTCAATATATTCTTTAAATTTGTAATTTGTTGCAATTAGATTTGCTATTATGTCGAAAATATATAATTCCTTATAACTAAACATATCGATACCTGATTTTTCAAAAAGTATGGCACCGAACACCTGTTTTTTGTAATGTAATGGAGCTCCATATATTGACACTGTTCTTTTTTTACCAATTGATTTGTAGGAGTATCCTTTTGGTAAATTGAAATTTTGTGAGTCTTTAATATATATCTTTTTGTCAAAGTCAATAATATAAGAAGTTAAAGATTTATTTTCAACAGGTATTTTTAAGTTGAAGATTTCTTCACCATCAATGAATGCGTATTGAATATTTACAGAACCATCTCCTTGTTTGATACCAAAGGCAATGGAATCAACCAAATTGTTTGATTTCAAATAATTATAAAGTTTTTTAATTATTACAGCGGTATTTTCGTTATTTATCGCATCTTCAAAAATTGATGTTGGAAAATTTAGAATAGGAGAGATTAATTGCTGATTATGGTGAGTTATATTTTGGGTTATATTAATGATATAAGCAATGTTATATTTTTTTTCGTTCATTATTATTCTGTTAAATTTAAAGATATAATGATTATTGTCTATAAATATTTCTTTGTCAAAAAACAGTGAATCAGAATGATAATTTTTAAAAATTTCCTTAAAAAAATCCTCTAAAAATGGGTATTTCTTGTGAAATGTTTGTAATTTTTCTTTTGGAACATTTTTAAAGTCATCAAAGTCTATATTGTGTGATTTGAGAAAATCAGGAAGATTTGGAGTGTAGAAAATCAACTTTTCTCCTTCCCATATTACAATACTTATACTAGGTATTTTTGAATAGGAAAATACTTTTAAAAGAAGGTAATATTTACGGAAAAGGAAAATTATGATAATTAACAAAATCAGTAGTAAAGTTACTAAAATGTACAAAAACATTGTTTTCCCTCCCGGGGATGTTAGTACCCTATCGTATTATTATATCAAATAAAAATTAAATCTCAATATTATACTAAAAAAATTTTTTACAAAAAATTAACAAATAAAGTTGAACTTACTTTATATTTAGCAGTCTAAATACATGAGTGATAAAATAAAAAATAATTAATGGAGGTGGTATATATGAGATACCTTGATGAAAGAATGCAAGAATTAGTTCAACAAGCTGCTGAACACTTAAGTCAAAGAAGGCAAAATCTTTTAAAACCGGAACATGTTTTATATGAAATCCTTCACGATGAAAGCATTCAAAAAATATTTGATTCTTTAAAAATTAATACTGCAGAAATCGAAGATAGAATAGAAGAGTTAATTGAAAGTCAATATGGGGTTTATTATGGTTCTGGTTCCGGAGTTTATATGTCTAATGAACTTTCTAGAATATTTGAATTGTCAAGAAAAGAAGCCAAGTTATTTAGTGCTTCAAAAGTTTCACCGATTCACTTTCTTTTAGCAGTTTTGAAAGATTCTTCAACGCAATGTGCTGCTATTCTTTCTAAATATGGAGTAACTTATGAGGCGGTTTTAAATGCAGTTAAAGAATTAGCAGAATCAGGGGAATTAGGTGGAGAGGAAAATGTTTTAGCACAATATACAGTTGACTTAACTAAACTTGCGAAAGAAGGAAAACTTTCTCCAGTAATTGGAAGAGATAAAGAAATTGAAAGGGTTATTGAAATTCTTTCAAGGAAGACTAAAAACAACCCAGTACTTATAGGAGATCCTGGTGTTGGTAAAACAGCAATAGTCGAAGGTCTTGCACAAAGAATAGTTGAAGGAAAAGTACCTGAAAAGCTTAAAAACAAACGAATTTTAATGTTAGATCTCGGTAAAATGCTTGCTGGTAGTAAATATAGAGGCGAATTCGAAGAAAGACTTAAAAAAGTGATGGAAGAAATTAAAAAGATGAAAGATAATCTAATTCTCTTTATCGATGAACTTCACACTATTGTTGGTGCTGGAGCAGCTGAAGGTGCAATGGATGCTTCAAACATGTTAAAACCAGCACTTGCAAGAGGAGAACTTCACGCAATTGGAGCAACAACTCTTGAAGAATACAGAAAGCACATTGAAAAAGACAAAGCACTTGCAAGAAGGTTCCAACCTGTACTTGTAGAAGAACCTTCAGTAGAAGAAACAATAGAAATACTTAAAGGTTTAAAAGAAACATATGAAAAACACCACAATACTAAAATAACAGATGAAGCAATTGAGGCAGCCGCAAAGTTATCATCTAAATACATACAAGATAGATTCATGCCAGATAAGGCTATAGATTTAATAGATGAAGCTGCAGCAAAGGTAAGTTTGAAAACTGCTGATCCTAAAATTACTGAACTTAAAGAAAAAATTAACTCATTAAGTGAAAAAATCGATGAACTTACAATTAATTCTCAATACAAAGAAGCTGCAGAAATGAAACAACAGATGTATCAATTGCAAAAACAATACGAAGAACTTGAAAAGAAATATGGTGGTAATGAAGTAACAGCTGAGACTGTTGCAAAAGTTGTGGAATCTTGGACTGGAATTCCTGCAACAAAAATGATGGAATCAGAAAAAGAAAAATTGCTTAAATTCGAAGACCTTGTTCACCAGAGAATGGTGGATCAGGAAGAAGCAGTAAAAGTTGTTGCAGATGCTATTAGAAAAGCAAGAGCAGGAATTAAAGATCCTAATAGACCAATTGGAACATTTTTATTCCTAGGTCCAAGTGGAGTAGGTAAAACAGAGCTTGCAAAAACTATAGCAGAATTGTTATTCGGTTCAGAAAATGCTCTTATTAGAATTGATATGAGCGAATATATGGAAAAGCACTCAGTAGCAAGACTTATAGGTGCACCTCCTGGATATGTAGGATATGACCAAGGAGGTCAATTAACAGAATCTGTAAGGAGAAAACCGTATAGTGTTATTCTCTTAGATGAAATAGAAAAAGCACATCCGGAAGTATTTAATATACTTTTACAAGTATTTGATGATGGAAGACTTACCGATGGTAAAGGAAATACGGTGGACTTTAGGAACACTATAATTATAATGACAAGCAATCTTGCAAGTGACAAAATATTGAGAAAAGTAGAAGCAGGAATTGACTTTGAGAAAATAGAAGAATCTGTAAGAGAAGACTTAAAACATTACTTTAGACCTGAATTTATCAACAGAATTGATCATGTTGTAATATTCAAGCCACTTACTAAAGAACATATAAAAGAAATCGTCGAAAAACTTGTAGCAAGGCTTGAAAAAAGATTGCAAGACAAGAACATTAAGATAAAATTAACTGATAAAGCAAAAGAATATTTGGCTGAAAAAGGATATGATCCAGCATTTGGTGCAAGGCCTCTGAGAAGGTTGATTGAAAGAGAAATTGAAACACCACTTTCATTGAGAATAATTTCAGGTGAAATTTCAGAAGGAGATATGGTTTTAGTTGATGAAGTGAATGGTAGATTAAATGTAGAAAAAGAAAAAGAACTTGTGTCATAAAAAAGAAAATGGGGTCTCCGAATGGAGGCCCTAATTTTTTTGTTTATTTTAGTGTATAATAAGTGTAGACAATTTGGTTTATTAACAATTTTAAGGGGTTGTGATTACATGTTTCAAGAAGCATTAGATAAAATTAGTTATGGACTTTATATTGTTACATCTCGTGATAGCGAAAAATTAAATGGACAGATTGTTGATGCTCTAATGCAAACTGCAGCTATTCCACCAGCTGTTTCAATAAGTATTAATAAAAATAATTTAACTCACGAACTTATAATGAAAAGTAAAGTTTTTGGTGTAACTGTTCTTAGTGAAGAAACACCTATGATATTTATTGGTAGATTTGGTTTTAAATCTGGCAGGGATATAGATAAATTTGAAGGTATAAATTACGAAATTGGTAAAACTGGTACACCACTTGTTTTAGAATATGCTGTTTCAGTGTTTGAAGCTGAAGTTGTGGATTACGTAGATAGTTTCACTCATACGATTTTTGTTGGAAAAATTGTGGATACTAAAGTGGTTAGTGATAAAAGACCTATGACATATTTGTATTACAGGGAAGTTGTAAAAGGAAAGTCTCCAAAAAACGCACCTACGTATAAGGGTAAATAGGAGGTGGAAAGATGGCAGATACTACCGTAAGAACTGTTATGGCTATTTTGATTGATAACCGAGAAAAGAATGCCACAAGTATTCAAGAATTACTAACAGAATATGGTTGTTTCATTAAAACTAGACTTGGATTACATGAAGGAGTTCCTCAGTATTGTTCAAACTCAGGGCTTATTATTTTAGAACTTGTTGATGATGAAAAAAAACATGAGGAATTAAAAGAAAAACTAAATCAAATTCCAGGTGTAAAGGCAGATTTAATGAGATTGAGTTTTAATAATTGAAAATGATCTGTGAACTTTCCAAGGCACTTTTTAAGTTTTAATTCTAAAAAATGACTGAAAGGTGAGAGAATATTAAATTACAAAAATATCTTCAATTATGTGGCTTTGCTAGAAGAAAAGCTGATTATTTAATAATTAATGGAAAAATTAAAGTTAATAATATCGTTATTAAAGAGCCTTGGTATGAAGTAAAAAAAGGAGATATTGTTTTATTTGAAGAAAAAGTTCTAAAACCTAAAAAATATGAGTACTATGTTTTACATAAACCAAAGGGGTATACAACCACCCTTTATGATCCAAAGGAGAAGAATACTATAAAAAAGTTCATATCTTCCATAAAAACTCCTTTAAGACCTGTTGGGAGGCTTGATAAAGATACTACAGGGGTGTTAATATTAACAAACGATGGTGATTTAATAAATGTTCTTACTAGTGCTAGATATGGGATAAAGAAAATTTATATTGCTAAAGTAACTGGAGTTGTAGACTTTAAAGACTTATTAAAATTAAAAAGTGGTATCAAAGACGAAGGTGAGTTTTTAAAATTAGAACGTTTTGAAATTTTAGAAAAAGGTTTTGATTATTCTATTGTAAAAGTTGAGATGATAAAAGGGAAAAAACACGAAGTAAAGAGGTTATTTAAAAGCATTGGGCATGATGTAATAGAACTTAGAAGAATAGCTCATGGCCCGGTTGATATTTCGCTAGTTTCAAAACCAGGTCAGATTAAGAAAATTGAAGGAGAAGTTTTGAAAAAGCTTTTGTATTTAAAAAAGAAACATTTAAAAAATAATCTGGAATAGACTAATTAGCATTCCAAGTGGTATACCAAAAATTTCAACATATCTTAACTCCCTTTTTGCAACCTTCAAAGTGACTTCTTCCATTTCTTCAACTGAATAACTTTCAATTTTTTCTTTTACTATTTCAGAAAAAGAAATTTTTTTAAAGAAAGATTCTAAAGTATTTGTAATTTTCTCCTGATATTTATTGAATAAATATTTAAGGATAAATTTTAAATCAACTGAAAAGAACGATAATATCTTAGTGATGTTTAATTCAATACTAAAAATTTTATCTAAGATTTTAGTCATAATTTTTTCAAATTCTTGACTTTGTTGATTCGATAATAGATAATCAATGACTTTTGAAAGTTCAATTTTTTCAATGAATTCTTGAATTAGATTTTTGAATTGTTCATATGTTAAGATATCTTTTATTTTTAATGATGAGGAAAATGAATTAATAAAGTTTTGGGTTTCAAGGTAAATGTCTTCCCTATTGTTAAAGTCTGAAACAAGATCATTTATGAACTTTTCCACTAAATTTGAAACCATACTTTCAATAGGTAAAAATGGTACTTTTACCTTTTTAGTTATTGTATTAACAATGCCAATCTTTATAGAGTTGATAGTTTTTTCTTCTTTAAAAATTTTTGCAAGATTATTCATTATTATATCACTTAGATTAATTCCAAGATCTTCTAGAGATTTTTCTTCTAATTTATTCCAAATAAAAAGTAAAGGTTTTTCCAAAGAATTTTTCAAAAGGGTTGAAATTTCAAAATTATACTTTTCAAAATTTATGTTTTGTAAATTTGAAATTAAATTCTTTGAAATTTTTTTGATAATTGACATGTAGTTTTCGTCGACAATAGATTTTATCGATGGAATCTTAATTTCTTCATATCTTTCAATAAATGTTTCAATTGAATCTATAAATATATCAGAGTTTTTTTCGATAAAATTTCTAATTGAAGCAGGATTTATGAATTCTTCTTCAATAACAGTTGAAATTCCGTCCGCGATTTCCTTTCTTTTTTTAGGAATAACTCCTTGAATACCTAAAAATTTCCTTTTTGGGTTAAAAAGCATCCAGATTGCAAACATGTTGGTAAGATAACCTACCAATGCACCTATTGAAAGCGCACCAATAACTTTAAGTAAAAATAATCCATTTTTATTAAAGTAATATAAAGATACAAGATATATTCCTAATATAGTCCAGAAAATTATGTCTTTAAATAACTTTTTCAAAAGGCTCATTTTAATACCTCCCAGCTCTAAGTATACAATATTTAAATTTTAAGAAACCTCTAAGTTAATATTAAGGTTATTCTAAGGAATTCAGAGTAATATTGATAATGCAAGTCTACATTAAAACTTGGAGGTGAAAGTATGTTTAAAAAGGTAAGTGTGATTTTATTAACGGTTTTAGTTTTATCAGTAAGTATATTTGCAACAGGGCCATGGAACAGTAATTCACAGGTAAACACAAACCCAAGTGTAAGGACTGAACCATTTTACAGGAACTTACCAGAAGGAGCTTCAGTTACAGATACAACTTTAACAGGTTTAATCAAAGAAGTCAATGTAGTTCCAGGTGAAGGTTCAGAAATTATTTTAGATGTTGATGGAACAGAATATGAAATTCACACAGGTCCAATTTGGGTGTTAGGAAAATTAGAAGAAGGAATGGAAATAGAAATAACAGGAAGGCTAATTACACTTGAAGATGAGACTTACGTTGTATTATCAAAAGCAGTAATAAATGGGGAAGAGATAGTAATAAGGGATAACAACTTTCCGGTATTTGCACGAAAAGGATGGGAAGATGGAAATAGAGGGAACAATATTGGAAGAATGGGAAGGAATGGAGCAAGAAACACACAAAATGATGTAAGACAAAATAGTAGACAAAATGCAGGACAAAATAGAGGTATGAGAGAAAGAAACACAAATAACGGAAGAAACATGAACACTGAAAGACCAGAAACATGTATTTACAATGCAAATTAATTAAATTGAAGTAGTTATAACTCGCCCATTATGGGCGAGTTTTTATTTGATATGGTTTATAGTATAATCTAAATAGTAAAAAAAATTTGGGAGTGAGAAAATGGTAAAGAAATTAATTTTTCTTTTTTTATTTCCTATAATGGCTTTTGGAACTACTTTTTCTCTTTTTTATTCTCAAAATATTCTATCTTTAGATGATATGAAACTTTTTTCAAATACATTTCAACCTAAAATTAGTTATGAAAGCACCAATTTTTCTTTTGATGTTTCTTTGTTATTTTCAAATGATGGAAAATTTCCTCCTTTTATGCAAGATTTTTATGGAAATTATTATATCATTCTAACTGATGCAGGAATAAGATTTTCTGTTGAAAATTTACGATTTTCACTTGGAAACCTATCAAATTATGATATTGTAGGATCTCCCTATTCATTGTATTTTTCTTCTCTAGGGCATTCGAAACCAACAATTTCAATAAAATATTTGGACGATAAATTTGAATATGAGACTCGATATGTCCTTATATCTTATTCTAATGGTTTAAATTTTGTAGATAAGGGGATGAATTTTAAATATTATTCTATAAAATTTGGAAATTTTAGATTTGGATATGAAGAATCTATTGTATATGCTTCACGTACAAATTTTGACTTAGATTATTTTTTAAATCCTATTCCAAATTTCTTTATTCAATATGCAAGGAAAAGATTTTATGAAAATAGTGCAATATTTGATGATAATTCACTTATGGGCTTTTTTGCAGACTATAATGATTCAGAAAAATACATTTATGCGCAAATCCTTATAGATGATTTCAACGCTAATAGGGTATTTAATCCTGATAATCCAACGGTTGATAAAATTGCTTGGTCAATAGGTGGGAAAAGAAAAATCAGAAAAGATTTAAGTGTGGGAGTATATCATGCTGGAGCAACAAAATATACCTTTCAACCATCAAAGGAAAGTGGGAATCCGCTGTATTATGGTTATACTTATTATACGGAAATTATATTTGATAATTATATAATTGATTATCAAGACAATTATATTGGCTATAAATATGGGGAAAATAATATAGCCTTTTTATTAGATATAATATGGACTCCACAAAATTATAAGGTTCATTCTTCATTGGAATTTTTAATTTCAGGTTCTAAATCCCCTGTAAATCCATGGGGAGAAGAAGAAACATATGAACCTGGATTTAATCTTTTAAATGAAGGTGTTTTGGAAAAAACAATTTTATTTAAAAATTCTATTGAAAAAAATTTTGGTAAAATAACTTTAGGTGCAAATATTACTACAGGTGTTATTTTAAATAAGTTAGAAGTTGTTGATTCTGAGGATTCTGCTGGAAAGCCATACTTTTTACCTTCTGAAAATAATGAAAAGATTTTTGATTTAGCTTTTTATTTAGAATTCAAATATAATTTTTGAGCCAACTTTGTATGAATTGTAACGAAAAATTCATGAAAATTCACTAATGCATGTTAAAAAAAGATAGTAAAATTTTTCACGAAGATATTGAAAGAAGGAGGGGTAATATGAGAATAGCTATTAACGGTTTTGGAAGAATTGGAAGGTTAGTTTTAAGAGAATTATTACGCCGCGGTAGTGACATTGATGTAGTTGCTATTAACGATTTAACTGATTCAAAAACTTTGGCTCATCTTTTCAAATATGATTCAGTACATAAAGTTTTACCAAATGAAGTTAAGGCCACTGAAAATTCTATAATCATTGATGGAAAGGAAATTAAAGTTTTTGCGGAAAAAGATCCTGAAAGCCTTCCATGGAAAGATCTGGGAGTAGATGTTGTTGTTGAATCCACAGGTGTTTTCAGAAACAGAGAAGGAGCAGAAAAACACTTAAAGGCTGGAGCCAAAAAAGTTGTTATTACGGCACCTGCTAAAGGTGAAGATATAACAATAGTTATTGGTTGTAATGAAGAACAGTTGAAACCAGAACATAATATTATTTCCTGTGCATCATGTACAACAAATTCAATTGCTTCGATTGCTAAAGTATTGAATGATGAATTTAAGATTGTAACAGGACATCTTATTACAATTCACTCGTATACTAATGATCAAAGAATTCTTGATCTTCCACACAAGGATTTAAGAAGAGCAAGGGCTGCAGCAATGAATATTATTCCAACAACAACTGGTGCTGCAAAGGCAGTTGCTTTGGTTGTTCCAGAACTTAAAGGAAAACTTGATGGAATGGCAATAAGAGTTCCAACTCCAGATGGTTCTATTACTAATCTAAGCGTTGTTGTGGAAAAAGAAACAACAGCTGAGGAAGTAAATGAAGTTATTAAAAAAGCAACTGAAGGAAGATTAAAAGGAATAATTGGATACAATACTGAACCTATTGTAAGTAGTGATATTGTTGGTTCAAGATACGCTGGTATTTTTGACTCAACATTAACAAAAGTTATGGATGGAACCTTGGTAAATGTATTCTCCTGGTATGACAACGAATATGGTTATACAAATAGAGTAGTTGATACACTTGAAATGGTAGAAAAACTTCTTTAATATAAAATTTAAGTTTAATTTAGGGGGCAATATGCCCCCATTATTTAAATAGGGAGGTGTAATGATGGAAAAATTAACAATTCGAGATGTAGATATAAAGGATAAAAAAGTAATAATGAGAGTGGATTTCAACGTCCCAATAAAGGACGGAAAGATTACTGATGACACAAGATTAATAGGTGCTTTGCCAACTATAAAATATGCAATCGAACAAGAATCAATAGTCATTTTGCTATCACATCTTGGAAGACCTAAAGGTGAACCCAAACCAGAATTTTCACTAAAACCAGTTGCCGAGAGGCTTTCTGAATTACTTGGAAAAGAAGTAAAATTTGTTCCTTATTTATATGGCCCCGAAGTTGACAAAGCTGTAAATGATGCTAAACCTGGCGATATTATTTTGCTTGAAAATACAAGATTTGATAAGGGAGAAACAAAAAATGACCCCGAACTTGCAAAAAAATGGGCAGATTTAGCAGATTTACATGTTAATGATGCCTTTGGAACAGCTCACAGAGCACATGCTAGTAATGTAGGTATAGCACAATACATTCCGAGTGTTGCGGGCTTTTTAATGGAGAAAGAAATTAAATTTCTTTCAAAAGCTGCATTAAATCCCGAGAAACCATACGTTGTAGTTTTGGGTGGTGCAAAAGTTTCTGATAAAATTGGTGTAATTACTAACTTACTTGAAAAGGCTGATAAAATATTGATTGGTGGAGCAATGATGTTTACTTTCTTGAAAGCATTAGGAAAGAATATAG
>Ga0190329_1000143_pt1 | contig 21247 bp, 13 predicted proteins | sample 48720423_MG_FD_161655 | JGI IMG/M metagenome (GOLD analysis project Ga0190329, IMG submission 161655) | Hydrothermal vent sediment bacterial communities from Southern Trench, Guaymas Basin, Mexico - 4872-04-2-3_MG | ecosystem: Environmental > Aquatic > Marine > Hydrothermal vents > Sediment ... | reverse complement strand
GCGGCGGCGGCCAGCATCGCGGCCAGGGCGCCGATGAGAGTCAGGTGCGGATCGTTGAGCACCTCGGGGGAAACGATTCCCTTGCGGATGGTTTCGGTGACGTGCCCGCCGAGGAATACTGCGCCGACCACATTGAGAATCCCGGCGATGAAAATCGCCTGGCGGATGGTGATGGCACCGGCGCCCACGGCCGAGGCCATGGAGTTGGCCACGTCGTTGGCCCCGATGTTCCAGGCCATGTAGAAACCGAAGATATATCCGAGAATCAGAACGAGGAATTCGGTCGACATAACCGGAGACCGGTCGCTTGGAAGATGGTTTGTATCCTTAGAGCCGTGGCTGTTGTCGGCAGGGAGATACCACGTTGACCCGGTGGAAGCAACGCAAATGTTGCCCTTCCGGAGAGGCCCGGCGCTGCCCCGCCTCCAGGGCATTGCCGGCACAGGTCCCGTCGATCCCCTGTTTTCGTTCGACCGCCCGCTACCAGTCGAGGCGCCAGTCGGTATCCGGGGCCTCGTCGATGAAATCGAGCAATCCGGCGTCGATGTCGTTCAAAAACCGCGACGGCCGGTCGAGGACCATGTCCGCGGAACGGTCGTAGGCCTGCATCGGGCAGGTGAAGACGAGGTTTTCCCGGGCCCGGGTGGCGGCCACGTACATCAGGCGCCGCTCCTCGTCCAGCTCCTCGGGGGTGTCGATGGCCCGCAGCGACGGAAAGCGGCCGTCCAGCGCCCAGATGACAAACACCGTGTGCCACTCGAGCCCCTTGGCCGAGTGAACGGTGGACAACACCAGGCGCCGTTCGTCGCCCCGGGGCAGGTGCAGCCCGTTTTCCACCAGGTGGTCCGGCGGTTCCAGGGCCATGTCGGCCAGGAACGTTTCCAGCCGCTCGTAGCGTCGCATGATTTCCAGGAGCTGCTCCAGGTCGCGGGCCCGCCGGGGGTGGTCCTCGTGCAGCTTTTTGAGCAGCGGCAGGTAGTAGGCCAGGACGGCTTCTCCCATCTGCTCGACGCCGAGGGACTCCTGGGTCAAGCGCTGAAACAGTTGCCTGAGCGGTTCCAGGACGGCCGCCAGGCGCGGGGCGAACGGCGCATTGAGCAGCCCCGCGGCGCCGGCGCGGGTTTCGACGATGGTGTCGCAGATCGACTGGGCCGTCTTGGGCCCCACTTTGTCAAGCAGTTGCAGGATGCGGTGCCAGCAGAGCCGGTCGTCCGGGTTGGCCAGCACCCGCAGGTGCGCCAGCAGGTCCTTGATGTGGGCGGATTCCATGAACTTGAAGCCGCCGACCTTGACGAAATCGATCCCCTCGCGCACCAGCTCGATCTCCAGGTCGAAGGCGTGGTAGCCGGCGCGAAACAGCACCGCGATCTCCTCCAGCCCCACCCCGCGGCGGGTCAGGCGGCGGATTTCGTCGATGACCCAGCGCGACTGGGCGTTCTCGCTGGCCGTGCGCACCAGGCGGGGGCGCCCCCCGTCCGGGCGCCGGGTGAACAGGTTTTTGGTATATTTTTCGCTGGCCTGGGCGATGAGGGCGTTGGTGAAACTCAACACGGGCTGAACGCTGCGGTAGTTCTCCTCGAGCCGGATCACGCGGGTGCCGGCGAAGATGTCGGGAAAGGCCATGATGTTGCGGAAATTGGCGCCGCGGAAGGCGTAGATACTCTGGGCGTCGTCGCCGACGACCATCAGGTTGCGGTGTTGGTGGGCCAGCAGGTAGAGGATCTCCGCCTGCAGCCGGTTGGTATCCTGGTACTCGTCCACCATCACGTGGCGGTAGCGCTCGGCGATGCGCCGGCGCAGGTCGGGATCGGTTTGCAGCAGGGTGCGCAGCTCCACCAGCAAGTCGTCGTAGTCCAGGAAGCGGTGCAGTCTCTTGCGCTCGCGGTAGCGGCGGGCGATATCGGTGATGGCCTCCAGGTAAGGCAGCAGATGGGCGTAGGCGTCGGCCACGATGTCTTCGATAGAGCTATCCTTGTTGACGGCCTGGCTGAAGATGTCGGTGAGGGTGCGCTTGGTGGGAAAGCCCCGGGTGGGCACGCTGCTTTCCTTTCGGATTTGGCCCACCAGGCTTTCGGCATCGGCGCGATCGATGATGGCAAAGGGGTGATCGAAGCCCAGGTGCGCCGGGTAGCGGCGCAACACGCTGTGGGCGAAGGCGTGAAACGTGCCCCCTGAAACGCGGCTGCAGCGTTCATCCAGCAGGGCCGCGGCCCTGCGCAGCATCTCCTGGGAGGCCTTGCGCGTGAAGGTAAGCAGCAAGATGGCGCGCGGGTCGACGCCCTGGAGCACCAGGCGGGCGACGCGGTAGGTCAGGGTGCGCGTTTTGCCGGTGCCGGCGCCGGCGATGACCAGCAGCGGCCCGCCGTCGTGCATCACGGCTTCCCACTGGGCGTCGTTGAGATCCCGGCGATAAGCGGCCAGGGCCGCTTCGATGGAAACGGAGGCGCGACCCTGGGAAGTCTTTTTATCGGTCATTAAATCACCCGGTAGCGGTAGGGGCGAAAACGCCTCGACGAGGCGTGCCGGTTGTTTGGCACAGCGGCGGCGGGATGTCAACCGAAGTCGGTTTTTGCCCCTGAAGTCCGATAAATTGTTGACTTTCCAACCTTTTGCAATATACTGGCAAACACCCGGCGCGCTATCCGCCGGCTGCCTTGCCGTTGAGGCGGCGGTTTTGTTTACCTCAGGGGCATGGGCAAGAGGCGCCCAGGCGGACCTCGTCCGGCAAAATTCAATCCAAGGAGGTTGATCATGTCCACCGTCAATGAAGACCTTCAGAACATCGCCGCGGCATTGAGCAACCTGGCCAAAGACCTCGCCAAGATCGGGCACAGGGTCGCCAAGCTCGAGACCTCCAAGCCGGTGGCAAGCAAACAGAAGGCTGCTCCGAAGACTGCCACGGCGAAGCGCGTCGCGAAGAAAACCGGGAAGAAGAGCCCGAAGACGGCCGGCAAAGCCCCTGGCGCCGTCGCCAAGAGCGGCGCGGCCAGCGTCCTGGACCAGGTGTTCGAGGCGGTGCGGCGCAGCCGCAACGGCGCCACCATCGCCAAGCTGAAGGAAAAGACCGGCCTGGAATCCCGCCAGCTCAGCAACGCGCTCTACAAGCTCTCCAAGCGGGGCAGGATCGAATCGCCGTCCCGTGGCGTCTACGTCAAGAAAAAAGGCTGAAGCGCCACCTCGCCCGACGCACCGGCGTGGCCCGGCCACGCCGGTCGCTCGTTTTTTGCCCGTTGTTGGTTTTCCCCTCCCGCCCTTATCTTCAGGCCAGGGATCAGGCCCGCCGATTGCCTCCACCCACAGGCCAGGCAGGATGGCTGCGGTTTCTCGGCTTGCCAGTTTGCCAGGCGGCCCGGCCCGCTTTATGTTGGTGATCCGCGCCGCCGGATGAGGGGCCATTGGCCCGGGGCGGCGGGGAGGCAACGGGCCGGATCGACGGGTGCGGCCTGCGGCGTCCGGAGCGCAGGCCTGGGCCATTTTTTTGCAAGGAGCCGACGACAATGGAAAAACGGTGCCGCCCCGGAGCGCGGGCAATCATCGGATGGATCGGGATATGGCTGGTAGTGGCGGGGCTGGCGCTGGCCGCGCCGGCAGCCGGCGGCGACACCCGCTGGCCTCACCGGCAAAGCGACCTGAAGCCGGATCCCGCGCTGGTGTTCGGGCAGCTCGACAACGGGCTGCGTTACGTGCTGCGGGTCAACCAGACCCCGCGGAATCGGGTCGGTCTGCACCTCGATGTCCAGGCCGGGTCCTTGCACGAGCGCGATGACCAGCGGGGGCTGGCCCATTTTCTCGAACACATGCTTTTCAACGGCTCGGCCCATTTTCCCCCCGGCGAGCTGGTGAAGTATTTCCAGCGCATCGGCATGTCCTTCGGCGACGACGCCAACGCCCACACCGGCTTCGATGAAACCGTCTACGACGTGCTGCTGCCGGACAACCGGCCCGAGAGCATCGCCGAGGGACTGCTGGTGCTCCACGATTACGCCGCCGGCGCCCTGCTGCTGCCGGAGGAGATCGATCGCGAACGGGAGGTGGTGCTGGCCGAGATGCGCTCCCGCGATTCGCCCGGCTACCGGGTCTTCAAGGCGAGTCTCGGGTTCGAGTTCGAGGGGCTGCGGGTGGCCGAACGCCTTCCCATCGGGGAGGAAGAAGTGGTAAGGCGGGCGGATCGCACTGCCTTGAAGGCCTTCTACGACGACTGGTACCGGCCGGATCGCCTGGTGGTGGTGATGGTGGGCGATTTCGACCCGGCGATGGCCGAGGCCATGATCCGCGAGCGTTTTGCCGACCTGAAAAACCGTGGGGCCGCTCCCGGCGATCCGCCCATGGGCAAGGCGGCCCACCGGGGCGTCAAGACGTTCTACCACCACGAGCCGGAGCTGGGCCATACCAGCGTTTCCATCGGCCAGGTGCGCAGCGTGGCCTTCACCCCGGACAGCGTCGCCTTCCAGCGTCGCCAGCTTGCCGAGCGCGTTGCGCTGCGGATCCTGGATCATCGCCTGCAATCGCTGCTTGAGCGCCCCGATGCCCCGTTCACCCATGCCTATGCCGACGCGGGCCTTTTTCTCAAGACGCTCCACAACGCCGAAGTCCGGGCCCGGCCGCGCGAGGGCCGCTGGGCCGACGCCCTGCGGGCGCTGGAGCGGACCCTGCGCCAGGCCCTGGTCCACGGGGTCGCGCCGGCCGAGGTCGACCGGGTGCGCCGGGAAATGAAGGCCGACCTGGAAAAGGCCGCCGGCCAGGCCGCCACGCGCCAGAGCCCGGCCCTGGCCCGGGAGATTATCGGCGACATCAACGCCGGGCGGGTGACGATGGCCCCGGACCAGCAGTTGGCCCTGCTGGGGCCGATGATCGACGAGCTGGACGCGGCGCAGGTCCATGAAGCCCTGCGCCGCGCCTGGGGCGGCGGCCACTGGCTGGTCATGGTCACCGGCAGCGAGGATCTCTCCGGGGGCGGCGAGTCCCCCGAGCGGCAGATCCGCCGTGTCTGGGACGCGAGTCGGGCCGAGGCGGTCCGGCCGTGGCAAGCGCCCGCTGCCGGCGGCTTCCCCTACCTGCCCGAACCCGAGAAGTCGGCGCGGATCGTCGAACGCCTCACCCACCAAGACCTGGGGGTGGTCCAGGTACGCTTTGACAACGGCGTGGCCCTGAGCGTCAAGCAGACGGATTTCAAGGACGAAGAGGTCCTCTTCAGCCTGGACCTGGAGCCCGGCCGCAGCGGGGAGCCGGCCGATCGTCCCGGGCTGGCCGAGCTGGCCGAAGCCATGATGAATGCCGACGGCCTGGGAAAATTGAGCCGGGATGCCCTCGACCGTGCCCTGGCCGGTCGCAGCCTGTCGCTGTCGGTGGGCGTGAGCCAGGACCGCATGCGCCTGATGGGCGAAACGGTGCCCGGCGAAGTGCCGCTGCTCTTCGATCTGTTGCGCCACCGGCTGCTGGATCCGGGCTGGCGTCCGTCGGTCTTCGCCCTGGTGATGGATCGTTTCCAGAACCAGTACGACAACCTGCAGCGCTCGGTGGAAGGGCAGATGATGCTGCGGGGTCGGCGTTTTCTGGCCGGCGGTGATTCGCGCTTCGGCTTGCCGCCCCGGGAGGTGTTCGAGAAATTGACCCTCGAGGATGTGGCCCAATGGGTGGCGCCGATCCTTGCCCACGGCCCCATGAGCCTGTCCGTGGTGGGGGACGTGGACCCTGATGAAATTGTCGCCCTGGCGGCCCGTTACCTGGGAACCCTGCCGGCGCGCAAACCGATGCCCCTCGCCCATCGACCCGGTCCCCGTTTTCCGGCGGGCGGCCGGCTGGACATCGAGGTGGACACCCGCCTGGAAAAGGCCATGGTGGTGGTTTCCTACGCCACCGACGACATGTGGGACATCCACCGCACCCGGCGCCTGAACCTGTTGGCCGAGGCGTTCTCCGATCGGCTGCGAGAAGAGGTGCGGGAGCGGCTGGGCGCCAGCTACAGCCCCTTCGCTTACCACTGGCCTTCCCGGGCCTACCCGGGCTACGGGGTGCTGTCGGCGGTGGTGCAGGTGGATCCCGGCCAGGTCGACACGGTGCGAGAAGAGATGGCGCGGATCGCGGCCGACCTGGCGACCAAGGGGGTCGGGGACGACGCGTTCGCCCGCATCCGCGAGCCGGCCTTGACCGGCATCAAGGACCTGCGGCGGGAAAATACCTACTGGCGCGACGCGGTGCTTTCCGGGGCCTGGCGCCATCCCGAGCAGCTCGATTGGAGCCGGGACATCTACCGCGATTACGCGGCCATCACCGCGGCGGAGCTTTCCGACCTGGCCGCCCGCTACCTGGCGGCCGAGCGACGGGCCACCATCGTGATCCGGCCCGCGGGGCCTGAACAAGAAGGCAAGGAAACGAATGCCGGGGAACCGGGCCTCAAGAAAGAATCACCTGCCAATGGCCGGCGATAGTCGCTTTGGCGCTTGTGGCCCTGGAACCTGGAATGGGACCGGTTTTGGCATTGGGGCGGGCCGGGTTGTTTGCGCGCGGGGGATCTGCTATAGGCAGGCGACTTCGTGGCAGGAGGTGCATCCCTGGTTATCGTGAAGCGGTTGTTCGATTTTTTCGCCTCTGTGCGCCTGACGGTGGGAGTGCTCCTATCGCTGGCGGTCACCTCGATCATCGGCACCGTCATTCCCCAGAACGAGGCGCCGGCAAATTACGTCCGGGCCTTCGGCCTCCAGGGCTATCGCCTGCTGGAGGCCCTGGACCTGGTGGACATGTACCACGCCTGGTGGTTTCAGCTGTTGCTGTTGCTGCTGGTGCTCAACATCGTGGTGTGTTCGGTGGAGCGGCTACGCGCCACCTGGCCGATCATCTTCGCCCGCAAACCGCGGTATCGTCTCGAACGGTTCGAAAAGAGCGCGATTCAAGCGGAACTCAGCGCAGACGTGCCTCCCGAGGCCCTGCGGCAGGCGGTCCAGAGCGTCCTCGGGCGGCGCTTCAAACGCCTGGCGACCCTGCCTGCGGCAGACGGCCGCGAGGCGGTCTGCGCCGAGCGTTGGCGCCTGAGCCGCCTGGGGGTCTATGTCGTCCACCTGTCGGTGGTGCTGCTGGTGGCAGGCGCCATGATCGGCGGCCTGTTCGGGTTCGAAGGCTATGTCAACATCCCCGAAGGCGACGCCACCGACACGGTGGTGCTGCGCGACGGCAGCGGAACCCGGCGGTTGCCGTTTGCCATCCGCTGCAACGATTTCAGCCTGTCGTTTTATCCCAACGGCGCGCCCAAGGAGTACCGGTCCAGCCTCAGCCTGCTGCGCGGCGGGCGGGTGATCCACGAAAAAGAGATCATTGTCAACGATCCGCTGCGCTTCGAGGGGATCAACATCTTTCAATCCAGCTACGGCAAGCTGCCGCCGCCCCTGCCGGCCGAAGGGGCCGGCCCGCCGGAGCGGCTCGCCGTGCACGTGCTGAGCAATCACTCCGGGCGCACCTACCACCAGGAGGGGGCTATCGGCGATCAACTGGATCTGCCCGAAGGCCTGGGCACCTTGCGCCTGGACGCCTACCGGCCCGCCGCCGAGTTCATGGGGCAGCCTCTCGGCCCGGCGGTGGAGGCCACGCTGGTACACCCCGGCCAAGAGCCGATCAAGTTGACGCTGCCGCTGCGCTTTGCCGCCTTCGACAAAATGCGCCGGGGCCGGGTGGCCATCGCCGTTGCCAGCGCGGTGCCGATGCCCGAGCGCTACTACACCGGGCTCCAGGTGACCCGGGATCCCGGGGTCCGGGTGGTTTACGTGGCCTTTGCCGTAATGATCATCGGCTGCCTGGTGACCTTTTTCATGTCCCACCAGCAGCTCTGCGTGGTGGTCCGGCCGCGCCGGCGGGGCAGCGCGGTGGCCGTTTACGGCGTCACCAACCGCAACAAGATGGCCATGCACCGCCAGGTGGAGCTGCTGGCGCGGCGCATCGTCGCCGCTGCCGGGCAGACGGCGCGGGCCTGATTTGCCGCTAGAGGGAGTTTCGCCATGACCAGCTCGCTGCTGCTTTCCGTTACCACGTTTATCTACGGCCTGGCGGCCGTGCTCTACATTGCCGGCTGGGTTTTTCGCCGGCCCCTGGCCGCACGCCTGGGCACCTGGAGCGTCTGGGCGGCCGTGGCGGGCAACGCCGCCGGCTTCATCCTTCGCTGGATCGAGTCCTACCGGATGGGAATCGGCCACGCGCCGTTGAGCAACCTTTACGAATCACTGGTTTTCTTCGCCTGGACGATCGGGGTCAGCCACCTGGTGATCGAGCATCGCTACCGCAACCGGGTCATCGGCGCCTTTACCCTGCCGCTGGCTTTTCTGGCCATGGCCTATGCCTCGTTGTCGCCCTACGTCAGCGACCGTATCCAGCCGCTGATCCCCGCCCTCAAGAGCAACTGGCTCATCGCCCACGTGATCACCTGCTTCATCGGATACGCCGCCTTCGCCGTGGGCTTCGGCCTGAGCATCATGTACCTGCTCAGCAAGATCGCCGCGGCCGCCGACGGGAGGTCCGGGCAGCGGCGTGCCGCCGATGTGCTGGTGCTGCAGTTTTTCCTTGTCGGCCTGGGGCTGATCCTGTTCAGGTTCATCCTGGGCTGGCCCTTCGGTGCCGGCCTCGCCGGCGCCGTGGCAATGGCCGCCGTGGTGGACCTGGCCGCCTGGCTGCTGGGGCGCCAGCAACGGGTGCGCGATGAGCTGTTCACCCGTTTTCCCGAGCCGTCGTTGATGGACCTGCTCACCCACCAGACGGTGATGTTCGGTTTCGTCTTTCTCTCGGCGGGCATCATCACCGGGGCCATCTGGGCCAACTCGGCCTGGGGCCGCTACTGGGGCTGGGACCCCAAGGAAACCTGGTCCCTGATCACCTGGTTCGTCTACGCCACCTTGCTCCATGCCCGGCTGATGCGCGGCTGGCAGGGACGGCGCATTGCCTACCTTTCCATTCTCGGCTTCATCGCCGTGCTGTTCACCTACTTCGGCGTCAACCTGCTGCCCGGGCTGCACAGCTACGGCGCCATGGCCCAGCAGCTCCGCTGACGGCTTGCGCGGCTTCCGGTCTCGCGCCCGGGTTTTATTTCATTTTTTAAATCAATTAGATAGGCTATATTGAAGCGGCGGCATGGGCCCGCTTCCAGCGGGCATTTCCCCTTGACAAAGCCGGATGCACAGAGTACATCAGCTCCTGATTCATTTTTGGGTGGCTTCCATAAATACCGGTCCGGCGCTGTCGCGGCGGATCGTCCCCCTCGGAACCACCACCGCCGATTTAAAACGATTTTAGATACATAAGGTTAGGCGTGAGCGAGATGGCCATGAGGTGACCCCGATTGCGGGATGGCTTTATTTCAGCGGCCGGCCTGCGCCATTCGCGGCGGCCCCAAACGGGATGACGGAGTTTCCATGAGCACGAAAGACGACCCTGGGCATGCGGTATCTGACGACGCCGCCGACAAGAAGGGCGGCGCAACCATTCTCCTCTTCTTTATCCTCGGAGTTGCCGCCAGCCTGGTGATCGGGTGGGGCGTGTTTCCCAGGCTGCTCTACTCGACCAAGCCCCAGCCTTTCAATTTCAACCACGCTTTGCACAACGAAGAGGTCGGCGATTGCGAGAGCTGCCACTTCTTCCGGGAGGATGGGACCTTCTCCGGGGTGCCCACCCTGGCCCAGTGCACCGACTGCCACGAGGACGTAATGGGCGAAAGCGAGGACGAGACCATCTTCGTGGAGCAGTACGTCTGGAAGGAGCGTGAAGTGCCCTGGCACGTCTACTCCAGGCAGCCCGACTGCGTCTTCTTCTCCCACGCCGCCCACGTCATCAAGGCCAAGATGGCCTGCGAAACCTGCCATGGCGACATCGGCACCTCCACCCGCTTGAAGCCCTACCAGGAAAATCGCATCACCGGCTACAGCCGGGACATCTGGGGGTACAGCATCGCCGGTTTCAAGACCCATACCTACGACCGCATGAAGATGGACGACTGCGCCGAGTGCCACGAGCAAGCCGTCGGCAGCGTCGACCAGGCGCCGCTCACCGGGGTGGTGGGCCGCCATTTCCGCCAGGAGGTGGTGCCGGCTATCTACCCGCCGGATCGTCAAGCGGCCGCCGGGTCGAGCGTTCAGACCCAACGCGATGCCTGTTTCGTCTGCCACAAGTAACTTGCGGCCGCTGCGCCTGGATGTTTAACGCGAAGGGGTAACATCGATGAAATTGGACAGAAGAAGCTTTCTATCGTTTGTGATCGGCGGGGCTGCCGGTACGGCGGTGACGCCCCTGCCATGGAAGCTGATGGACGATGTGTCGATCTGGTCGCAGATGTGGCCCTGGACGCCGGTGCCCCCGGACGGCGCCTATACCTACGCCCGGTCGACCTGCACCCTGTGCCCGGGCGGCTGCGGCATCGCGGTGCGCAAGGTGGACCAGCGGGTGGTCAAGATCGAGGGGCTGGCGGGCCATCCCGTCAACGACGGCGGCATCTGCCCCCTGGGACTCGGCGGCCCGCAGATGCTCTACAGCCCCACCCGGGTGACCGGCCCCCTCAAGCGCGTCGGTCCGCGCGGGGAGGGCAAGTGGGCCAAGATCTCCTGGAACGAGGCCCTGGCGGAGGTGGCCGACAAGCTGACCCAACTGCGCGACGACGGCCATCCCGAGCAGCTGGCCATCTTCAGCGGGGCCGGCCAAGGCACCTTTTCCGCCTTGCTGGAGCGGTTCATGACGGTCTACGGCTCGCCCAACCTCGTGCGGCCGGCCACTTTCGAGGACGCCTACGGAATGGCGGTTTACCGCATGCACGGCCAGCAGGCCGTGGTGGGGTTCGACCTGGAGAACGCCAATTTCGTCATCAGCTTCGGCAGCGGCGTGATCGAGGGGTGGGGATCGCCGGTGCGCATGATCCGCGCCAAGAGCCTCTGGAAGGACCGCAAGGTGCCCCTGGTGCAGGTGGAGCCGCGGTTGTCCAACACCGCCGCCAAGGCCGACCGTTGGCTGCCGATCCGGCCGGGCACCGAGGCGGCCCTGGCCCTCGGCCTGGCCCACGTGATCCTTGCCGAGGGACTCTACGACCGCAATTTCGTGGAGTACTACAGCAACGGTTTCGAGGCTTGGCGCAAGATGGTCCTCGACGGCTTCGCCCCGGACAAGGTGGCCGAGATCACCGGGGTGAGCAGGGATTATATCATCGTCCTGGCCCGGGATTTCGCCAAGGCCGGTGCCGGGGTGGCCATTTGCGGCCGGGGCCGGGGAACCACTCCCGGCAGCCTCGAAGAGGCCATGGCGGTGCACGCCCTCAACGCCCTGGTGGGGGCGATCAACCGCAAGGGCGGGGTCTGGGCCCTGCCGGGCAACGAAGGGATCCGCTGGCCGGAGGTGGAGATCGACGAAACCGCGGCCAACGGGCTGCAGCGGCCGCGCCTGGACGGCGCCGGCAGCGGCGATCTTGTCGACGCCGGCAGTCTGCCCAACCGCTTTTTCTCCGCCCAGGCGGAAGGCAAGGCCGACCCGGTCAAGGCCCTGCTGGTCTTCGAGGCCAACCCGCTCTTTACCCAGCCGGGCACCGAGACGGTGAAAAAGGCCCTGGACCGCCTCGACCTGCTGGTCAGTTTTTCCAGCCTGATGGACGAGACCGCCGCCTACGCCGACCTGATTCTCCCCAACCACCTCTACCTGGAGCGCTACGATGACGTGGTGGCCGGCACCGGGCTGGCTGCCAAGGTGATCGGGTTGACCCAGCCGGTGGTCGCCCCCCGGTGCAACACCCGGCATGCCGGCGACGTGGTGCTGGCCCTGGCCGGCGCCGTCGGCGGCCCGGTGGCCGACGCCTTCGCCTGGGAGAGTTTCCAGGCTTGCCTGGAGGAGACCCTGGCGGACGACTGGGACGCCCTGAGCGAAGCCGGCTACGTGGTGCGCAAGATCCAGCCGGCCTACTGGTTCGAAGCCTTTTCCACGGCCTCGGGCAAGTTCGAGTTCGCCGGCGGCTACCGGCCGGTGCCCATCGAGGGAGACAAGGGCGCCTTTCCGCTGGTGCTGATCCCCTACGACGGGATGCGCATCGCCGCCGGCCCCGTGGCCAACACGCCGTTCATGACCAAGACGGTGGGCGACGACGTGTTGAAGAGGCAGGATGTCCTGGTGGAGGTCAACCCGAAGACCGCCGGCGCCCTGGGCCTGGGAGAGGGGCAGGCGGCGAGGTTGAGCACCCCGCGGGGCCAGGCCCGGGTGCGCATTCATCTCAGCGAAGGGATCATGCCTGGACTGGTGGCCATGCCCCGGGGCCTGGGCCATACGGCCTACGACGACTACCTGGCCGGAAAGGGGGTCAACGTCAACACCCTCATCGGGCCGGTGGAAGATCCCGCCTCCGGACTGGACGCGGCCTGGGGCATTCAGGCCAAGCTTGCCAAAGCCTAACCGGACAACGAGGTTCTGATGGAAATGAACGCGAAGCAGCACAAGTACGGCATGGTCATCGACCTGGACAAGTGCACCGGATGCGGCGCCTGCATGGTGGCCTGCATGTCCGAAAACAACGTGCCGTTCAAGAAGGACGAGTCCAACAAGCGCGACAGCATTACCTGGATGCGGGTCTACAAGATCAGCAATGGCAAGCCGTACCCCGATGCCGATGTCTGCTACCTGCCCAGGCCGTGCATGCACTGCGAGGGGCACGACGGTCACAGCCCCTGCGTGTCGGTCTGCCCGGCCACGGCCACCGACTACAGCCGCGAGACGGGCGTCGTCAGCCAGATCTACACCCGGTGCTTCGGATGCCGTTACTGCATGGCTGCCTGCCCCTACCATGCCCGCTATTTCAACTGGTGGGACCCGGTTTGGCCCGACGGCATGGAAAAGACCCTCAGCCCCAACGTGTCGCCCCGGATGCGCGGGGTGGTGGAAAAATGCTCCTTCTGCTTTCACCGCTACCAACTGGCCCGGGAAAAGGCGATCTACGAGGGGCGCGACGAGGTGGCGGAGGACGAGTACCAGACGGCCTGCGCCCAGGCCTGCCCGGCGGGGGCCATCGTTTTCGGCGATCTGAACAACCCGGATCACCAGGTCACCCGGATCGTGGAGCCGGATCCGCATCACCATTTCACCGGGCACTCCAAGAAGGCCTTCCGCCTGCTGGAGCAGTTGGGCACCAACCCGAAGGTGTACTACACGACCGAGCGCCAGTGGGTGCGCAAGATCCTGGGGCAGTACAACTTCGGCAGCCAGGCCGCGGCCCACGGGGCGTGACGGCGGCCCGCACGCGGACCAACCCAATCTTTCAGGAGTCGTAAGACATGGATTCTGCATTGTTTCCCAAAGGCGTCAAGCGCTGCCCGACCTGGCAATTTCTCCTGTGGATCGGTGCGGTGGGAATCGTGTTGCTCTGGGGGGTGTATGCGATGCTCCTGTGCTGGCTCAAGGGGCTCAACCAGACCAACATGAACGACTACTACGGGTTTGCGCTGTGGATCTGGGCCGACCTGGCGGTCATCGCCCTGGGCGGCGGCGCGTTCTTCACCGGCTTTCTGCGCTACCTGGTGGGAAAGGACGAGCTGAAGAACATCATCAACTTCGCCGTGCTCATCGGTTTCATCTGCTACAGTTCGGCCCTGCTGATTTTGGCCATCGACATCGGCCAGCCGCTGCGCGGATGGTTCATCTTCTGGCACGCCAACGTCCATTCGATGCTCACCGAGGTGGCCTTCTGCCTCACCTGCTACTTCGGCGTGCTGACCATCGAGTACCTGCCGCTGATCCTGGAAAACCGGCAGATCGACAAGGTGCCTTTCTTTCACAATCTCAGCCACAACATGCACGAGATCATGGCGGTCTTCGCCGCCACCGGCGCCTTTCTGTCCTTCTTCCACCAGGGGTCCCTGGGCGGGGTGGCCGGCGTGCTCTTCGGGCGGCCCTTCGCCTTCCGCGAGGGGATTTTCATCTGGCCCTGGACCTTTTTCCTGTTCACCTGGTCGGCGGCCGCCTTCGGGCCCTGCTTCACCATTTTCCTGCTCAAGATCACCGAGAAGATCACCGGCAAGAAGCTGGTGCGTGACAGCACCGTGTGGCTGCTGGCCAAGATCTCCGGTTGGATGATCCTGACCTACATCATCGCCAAGACCATCGATACCATCTACTGGCTGACGGTGACGGCCCCCTCGGCGGGCTACGGCGTCGGCTTCTTCTATGACAACTGGTTCTACAACATCGGCTGGCTTGTCGCGGAAATCGTTGTGGGCGGCTTCATCCCGGCCCTGATCCTCATCACCAAGAAGGGGCGCCAGAACCCCACCGCCCTGTTCGTGGCGGTTCTGCTGGGGGTCATCGGCGTGTCGATCAACCGCTGGGTTATGGTCCTGCAGGTGATGGCGGTGCCGGTGATGCCTTTTGACACCTGGGCGCTCTACTACCCGAGCTGGCAGGAAGTGGCCACCACCATTTTGCCCGTGGCCTACGGCATCATCCTGGTGAGCCTGAGCTACCGCTACCTGCCGGTGTTTCCCAACGAGGTCGAGCTGAACGCCGCACCGGAGCCCGAACCGCTTCCGGAGGCCGACGAAGACGTGCCCGCCGAAGCCGCCGCGGCCCAGGCGTAACCTGAACGAGGTAAGGAGGAGTCGATGTTCCCCTTTGGTTTCGAATGGATCTGGGACATGTCGCACCTGGTTTTCATGGGAGGCCTGTGGTACGCGTTGACCATCATCGGCCTGGGGATGACCTACTGCGTCATCAGGGCCGTGGTGGATACGCTCCAGGGCAAGGGCGCGCACCATCACTGAGAGCTTGGCGTTTTCATCGAGCTGCCAACAATCGCCCGGGTTGCGGTCGCGCCCCGGGCGATTGTTTTTAAGTGACCCCAGCGACTGTCGTCAGTCGAATCCGTCCGATTTCGAAGCTCATTCATTTCAACTGGATTTTTCTTCATGGACAAAATCGTCATCCGCGGTGGCCGACGCCTGGCGGGAACGGTAACGGCCAGCGGGTCCAAGAACGCCGCCCTGCCGGTCCTCGTATCGGCCCTGCTCGCCGACGGGCCGTGCACCTACGACAACGTGCCCGATCTGCGGGATATCCACAGCACGGTGGAACTGCTGCGCCACCTCGGCGCCACCGCGGACTTCGCCGGAAACCGGGTGGTGGTGGATCCCGGCGGGTTTTGCAACCCGGAAGCCCCCTACGACCTCGTGCGCAAGATGCGCGCCTCGATCCTGGTGCTGGGACCGATCCTCGCCAGGCTGGGACGGGCGCGGGTCTCCCTGCCGGGCGGCTGTGCCATCGGGGCCCGTCCCATCAATCTGCACCTCAAGGCCCTGGCCCGCCTGGGGGCCGATATCCGGCTGGAGCACGGATACGTGACGGCCTCCTGCCCACGCTTGAAAGGCGCCGACATCACCTTCGACATCCCCACGGTGGGCGGCACGGAGAACCTGCTGATGGCCGCGGCCCTGGCCGAAGGCGTCACCACCTTGCGCAACGCGGCCCGCGAGCCGGAGATCGTGGCCCTGGCCGATGCCCTCAACGCCATGGGCGCCCACATTACGGGGGCCGGCACCGCCACCATCGAGATCCAGGGGGTCGAGGCGCTCAAGGCCGCGTCCCAAACCATCATTGCCGACCGCATCGAAACCGGCACCTACATGGTGGCCGCGGCCCTGACCGGCGGCGACGTCAAAATCGAGGGGTGCCGCCCGGACCACCTGGAGGCGGTCATCGACAAGCTGCGGCTCACCGGCACCGCCGTGGAGACGGGCGGCGACTGGATGCGGGTCCGCGGCGCGCCGGTGCCGCGCGGGGTGGACATCAAGACCCAGCCCTACCCGGGGTTTCCCACCGACATGCAGGCCCAGTTCATGGTGCTGGCCGCCGTGGCCAGCGGATCGAGCGTCATCAGCGAGACGATTTTCGAAAACCGCTTCATCCATGTCAGCGAGCTGCGCCGACTGGGGGCCGACATCGTGGTGTCGGGCAACACGGCGGTGGTCAAGGGGCAAAATCGGCTCTCGGGCGCCCCGGTGATGGCCACCGACCTGCGGGCCTCGGCTTCGCTGGTGCTGGCCGGCCTGGTGGCGGAAGGCACCACCGAGATCAACCGGGTTTATCACCTCGATCGCGGCTACGAAGATCTCGAGGGCAAGCTGGCCGGCCTGGGGGCCGACATCCGGCGGGTGCCGGCCGGCGGCTAGGGGTTCCAGGCGCCTGCGGCGCGTTCCGGATTGCCGCGAAGCGGATTTCAGGTTTCAGATTGCCGCTGCGCGGATTCCAGGTTTCAGATTCCAGATTCCAGATTCAAGATTTCAGATTTTTAAGCGGCCGGGATTCTTCAGAAGCTTGTTACCCCGGGCTTGATCCGGGGCCCAAGTCGGAGAGCTGAAGGTTTCCGGAAAATTTTCAGGTAATTGCACGTATTCGCAGACGAACGCCGGTTTCGAATTTTACGGAAAAAGACAACCCGGATGATGGCCTGCGAAGCGATCCATCGGCCCATGGTCCCCCTGGCCGGCGCGCTGATGATCGGCTGTGCCGCCGGCGCCTGGTTCCCGGGCCATTGGCGTTTGGCCGTACCGAGCGCAGTGGTCGCGTTGGCCGTGGTGGTCGCGGGCGTCAAGGCCGAAGGCCATCGGCTGGCCGCGCCGCTGGCGCTGATCGCCATCCTGGGGTACCTGTCCATCCAGCCGTGGATGGACCCGCCCATGAAACCCGGCCACGCGGCGCGGTTTGTCGACCAGGGGCCGGTGTTCATCGCCGGCCGGGTGGTTGACGCGCCGCGGGTGGCGGCGGGCCGTCAGAAGCTTTACCTGGACCTGGTCGATAGCGGCCGGCGGAACGCGGCGGGGCCGACCTGCGGCCGCATCCGGCTCACGGTCCAGGGGCTGACCCCGGCCCTGGCGCGCGGCGATCGGGTCCGGTTTAGCGCCCGCCTTCGTTCGCCCCGCAACTTCAGCAATCCCGGCGGCTTCGACTACCGCCGCTACCTGCTGCTGCGCGGCGTCCAGGCCACCGCCTGGGTCGCCGCCGAAAAGCTGCAGTGGGCCCCCGCCCGCCCCTCCTGGCGGCTGTCGGCCGCCTTGAGCCGCTTTCGTGAGCGGGTCGATCGCCTTCTCCAGCAGGAGCTGGATCCGGATACGGCGGCCGTTCTGAGCGCCTTGACCGTCGGCGACCGCAGCCGGATCGACGAAGGGCTGCGCAGCGCCTTCAACCGGGTGGGCGTCGGGCACCTGCTGGCCATCTCCGGGCTGCACGTGGGAATCGTGGCGGGGCTGGTCTACGCCTTGCTGTGGCAGGGCTTCAGCCGCCTGTCTTTCCTGCTGCACCGCGGTCTGCCGCGCCAGGCCGCTTCTGTCGGCACCCTGGCCGCGGTGTGGGGATACGCCCTGCTGGCCGGCCTGTCCCCCTCCACCCAACGGGCCGCCCTGATGATCAGCGCCTGGCTGGGCGCCGGGCTCCTGGCGCGGGAACGCGACCTGCCCAACACCCTGGCCCTGGCGGCCCTGGTGATCCTAGTGATCCACCCCCCGGCGCTGTTCAGCGTCTCCTTCCAGCTTTCCTTCCTGGCGGTGGCCTGGATTGTCGCCGGGCTCAGTGCCGCATCCGCCCCGCCGGCGGATCCTGCCGGGGCGCCGGAGTCTGCCGACGCGGCGCCGGGATGGGCGGTGCGCCTGGCAAGCCGGGCGCGCCAGTTCTTTCTCGTTTCTCTCTGGGCCACCCTCGGCACCCTGCCGGTGGTGATGGAAACCTTCAACCAGGTGTCCCTGGTGGGGTTGCCGGCCAACTTCATTTTCGTTCCCGTTATCGGCATGGGCGTGGTCCCGGTGGCGCTGGCCGCCACCTTGCTGGCCTCGGTAAGCCTGCCGGCGGCGGCCGTGGTTTTCCGGGTCGCCGGCGTTCTGCTCTCTTCGACGCTGGATCTGTTGAAGGCCATTGCCCAGTGGCCGGCCAGCGCCTTGAGCACCTTTACGCCGCGTCCCGAGGAGATCGTGCTCTATTACGCCGCACTGGGACTTGCGCTGGCATGGCGACGCTGGCCGGCCTCAGCCGCGGCGCGTCGTTGCAGGATTGTTATCTTCCTGCTGGTGTTGGCCGGGGGGGCGGCCGATGGGCTCTACTGGGGGCATCGGCGGTTCTGGCATCCGGATCTCAGGGCCACGGTGCTCGACGTGGGGCAGGGAAGCGCCGTCGTGCTGGAACTGCCCCGGGGGGCGGTGGCCGTCGTGGACGGCGGTGGGTTTTCCGACAACCGCATTTTCGACGTGGGCCGGTCCGTGCTGGCCCCGTTTCTGCGCTACCAGAAAATCCGGACCATCGACCTGGTGGTGCTGACCCACGCCAACGCCGACCACTTGAACGGCCTGCTTTACGTGCTGGAGCATTTTCCGGTGGGCCGGGTCTGGAGCAACCACCAGGCGGCGGACACCTTCGGCTATCGGCGGTTCGTGGAGATCATCGAGCGCCGCCGGATCCCCTGGCCGGCCTTTGAGCGCCTGCCGCGGCGAAGCCGGCTGGGGGAGGCGCACATCGAGCTGCTGCACCCGCCACAAGGGGCGGTGCCGGCAAATGGAGAGGCCAACAACGAGTCCATCGTGCTCAGGGTGTCAACCGCCCACGGGGCGATCCTGCTCACCGGCGACATCGAGGTTCCGGCGGAGCGCTCCCTGGTGTCCCGGGCCGCGGCCGCTGTGGCGGCCGACGTGCTCCTGGTGCCGCACCACGGCAGTCGCAGCTCCAGCAGCACCACCCTGCTGGCGGCGGTGCAGCCGAAGGAAGCGATCATCTCCTGCGGCTGGAAAAACCGCTACCGCCTGCCCCACCCGGAAGTGCTCGAGCGCCTGGGGGCGCTCGGGGCCCGGGTCTGGCGCACCGACTGGCACGGGGCCGTCACCGTGACCATCGACGCCCACGGCGTGGCGGTGACGCCTTTTCTGGCAGGAGACCATGCCCCGCAACCCGGCGGCAGGGCGCCGGTGAAATTTCCGTGAACCCCCAGCCCTCGACATGCCCCCCGGATCAAGCCCGGGGTGACGAGCCGCTAAAGAATCCCGGCCGCTTAAAAATCTGAAATCTGAAATCTGGAATCTGGAATCTGAAACCTGGAATCCGCGCAGCGGCAATCTGAAACCTGAAATCCGCGCAGCGGCAATCTGAAACCTGAAATCCGCTTCGCGGCAATCCGGAACGCGCCGCAGGCGCCTGCCGCGTGGCTTGACAGCCCGGCGGCCAGCCTCTAAGTAGTTCTTTCCGGGGATTTGAATTTCCTTCACTTTTCAAAACATGAGGAGATGTGATCATGGTTGAATTCGCCTACCAGGACCTGCTGCCCCTCGGGCCGGACACCACCGTTTACCGTCGACTCAGCACCGATTACGTGAAGACCGTGCCTTCGGCCCGCGGCGAGATCCTCGAGGTGGCGCCCGAAGCCCTCACCCTGCTGGCCGACCAGGCCTTCCGGGACATCTCCCACCTGCTGCGCCCTACCCACCTGGGCTTGCTCAGAAAGATTTTCGATGACCCCCAGGCCTCGGCCAACGATCGTTTCGTGGCCCTGGAGATGCTCAAGAACGCGGTGATTTCCGCCGATATGGTCTTTCCCCTGTGCCAGGACACCGGCACGGCGGTGATCATGGGAAAGAAGGGCCAGCAGGTCTGGACCGGGGGCGGGGACGAGGCCGCCTTGAGCCGGGGAGTGTTCAACGCCTACACCCAAGCCCACCTGCGCTACAGCCAGAACGCCCCCCTGACGATGTACGAGGAGAAGAACACCGGCTGCAACCTGCCGGCCCAGATCGAGATCTACGCCACCGACGGCGATGCCTACAAGTTTCTCTTCATCGCCAAGGGGGGCGGCTCGGCCAACAAGGTCTACCTGTTCCAGGAGACCAAGGCGGTGCTCAATCCCAAGACCCTGGTCGCCTTCCTGACGGCCAAGATGAAGACCCTGGGCACGGCGGCCTGCCCGCCGTACCACCTGGCCTTCGTCATCGGCGGCACCTCGGCCGAGTTCAATCTGAAGACCGTCAAGCTCGCCTCGGCCGGCTACCTCGACGGCCTGCCCACCAGCGGCAGCCCCACGGGCCACGGCTTTCGCGATCTGGCTCTGGAGGCCGAGCTGCTGGCCGCCTCCCGCGAGCTGGGGCTGGGAGCCCAGTTCGGCGGCCGCTACTTCTGCCTCGACGTGCGTGTGGTGCGCCTGCCGCGTCACGGGGCCTCGTGTCCCATCGGCATGGGGGTGAGCTGCTCGGCCGACCGCAACGCCAAGGCCAAGATCACCCGCGAGGGGATTTTCCTGGAGCAACTGGAGACCGATCCGGCCCGCTACCTGCCCGAACCGGACGCCGACGGCGGCCAGGCGGTGCCCATCGACCTGAACCGGCCCATGGACGAGATCCGCGCCGAGTTGAGCCGTTACCCGGTGGCCACGGCCTTGCGTTTGAACGGCGATATCATCGTGGCCCGGGACATCGCCCACGCCAAGTTGAAGGAACGCCTCGACGCCGGAGAGGACCTGCCCGATTACTTCAAAAACCACATCATCTACTATGCCGGCCCGGCCAAGACCCCGCCGGGCTACCCCGCCGGCAGTTTCGGCCCCACCACCGCGGCCCGCATGGACCCCTACGTGCCCGTTTTCCAGGCCCGCGGCGCTTCGATGGTGATGCTGGCCAAGGGTAACCGCAGCAAGGTGGTGACCGACAGCTGCAAGCAGTACGGCGGCTTCTACCTCGGCTCCATCGGCGGCCCGGCGGCCCGCCTGGGCAAGGAGTGCATCACCGCCATGGAGCTCATCGAGTACCCGGAGCTGGGCATGGAGGCCATCTACCGCATCACGGTACGCAACTTTCCCGCCTTCATCCTGGTGGACGACAAGGGCAACGACTTTTTCGAAGGGCTCTTGTAGTCTGGCGGCTTGGGCACACCGGTGCCGTTTTTTGAACGCGGTGCCGCAGCGGCGGAATCCGGTTGCCGGGCACGGCGATTTTCCCGGGTGTTCCAATTTGTCGACATGTCGACAAATTGGAACACTTTTTGGGTTTCGCCATTGGCCCCGGCCTGGTTCGCGGTTACCCGAAAACGATGCTGGGAATGTAGGTTATGAGCGCCGGAAAGAGAATGCAGAGCAAGGTTCCTAATGCCTGCAAAATGATAAACGGCGTCACTCCCTTGTAAATCTCGATCATTCGGTATGTCCCCACAGGTGCGGCACCGGCAAAGTAGAAAAGTGAATAACCGAAAGGAGGGGTTAAGAAAGAGGTTTGCATAACAATACAGATGAGCATGGAGAACG
>Ga0190329_1000136_pt1 | contig 21583 bp, 14 predicted proteins | sample 48720423_MG_FD_161655 | JGI IMG/M metagenome (GOLD analysis project Ga0190329, IMG submission 161655) | Hydrothermal vent sediment bacterial communities from Southern Trench, Guaymas Basin, Mexico - 4872-04-2-3_MG | ecosystem: Environmental > Aquatic > Marine > Hydrothermal vents > Sediment ... | reverse complement strand
GAAAATTTTACAGGAATCCATAAAATTTGCAGGGCCTGTGATTATAGAAGAAGCCCGCCGTTTGAAGATCAATATACCGGAAAACGGGTATGATTTGAGTTATTTCCCCGGAATTTCATCCACACAACAACTGGATCACAATATTGATGATTTTAATGCTAAAGATCATCAAAGAGAGAACTTGACACGGATTGCCAGTGAATTTTTAGAAGTTGTAAAAGAGTTTGATCAGTTAGCATTTTATGAACGCTATGATTTAAAAAAAATAGATAAACTGGTCCCAGAACAAATCAATGAAGTCATTATTCGGCGATATGAAATGTTGATTCACAATATCCAGTCTTCATTTGATTCATATGTGGTCAATACAAAATCATCATCAGAAAATAATATGCTTGAGCAACTTAGAAGCCATTTTTCCATTGTATTTCATCTTCTTCAGGTAGCGGGCAGATTATTACATTTTTATGAACGCCATATGTATGACATCGGGTTTAAGTATGTATATAAAAATGTCAGTGTGTCTTTATCCGATATAATTGATCCGGATGTTCTGCTGGATCGTTCGGTTAATTTCTGCTTATTTTATGCCTGGAAATTTTTGTCTTCAGGCAAAGCAATAGCAGTCATAATATTAAATGAAAACATGAAAACATCCATCATTGAAGTTGGGATTCCAATGGATCGGGGATTTCACAGTCGCCCTAGCCTTTTGGTCGCTAAAATTGTTCAACATTATGGCGGTGAAGTTAAGATGCTTGTAAATAATGATATTTTTGATGCTGCAAGTGTTCTGGATATTCAATGGGCTGGCGGGAAAATAAAAAAGGAAGAAGTAGAAACCGTTCAGTTTAAAGGTGATTTGCGGGCATTAAGTGATCTGAAAATCCTTGCCGATGTGAATTATGGAGAAGACCATATGGGAAAAGGGATTCCTTTACCCAAAGAATTGTCTTATTTGAGTTGAAATGAATGAATTAAGACATTTTGTCATCGTTGTTGCCGCAGGCAAGGGCCTGCGAATGGGGCCAACGACTAAAAAGCAATATCTTCAGATAGACGGAATCCCAATTCTCACTCGAACCCTCAGGGTGTTTGATCATTGTGACCCACTTCATGAAATTATCCTTGTTGTTCCAAAAGGTGATGGTGAGTATTGTAAAACTCATATTATTGATCCATATGGGTTTAAAAAAAAGGTTCATTTAGTAGAAGGAGGGGAAGAAAGACAACACTCTGTCTTAAATGGTTTGAAATATATTCGAGATGGAATAAATTGTGATAAAGAAGCCATCGTAATGATTCACGATGGCGTGCGACCTTTTGTAAATCAAAATATGATTAAAGCGTGTATCAAAAATGCCATTGAATATGGTGCTTGCATTCCCGCTGTTAAAATAACCGATACCGTAAAACAAGTTTCCCCTGACCTGGTTATTCAAAAAACAGTAAACAGAGAGACTCTCTATACCGCCCAGACGCCGCAAGCCTTCAAACTGGGCTTGCTCTTGCGTGCATTCGATCATGCGATAAAAACGTCTTTTCGGGGGACCGATGAGGCATCACTAGTAGAACATTCGGGCCATAAGGTGATTATCATAAAAGGCTCTCAGCTAAATATTAAAATTACGACTCCGGAAGACCTCGTTTTAGGAGAACATTTTCTTCCAACAATTCCTCAATAATTTTTTGACATTTGCTCTTTTATATTGTTATATTTAAGGCAAGCACAATTATAAATCGCAATTCCAACCAATTTTGAATGGCAGCATAAGCCTCCTCGCTGCCCAAGGGAGGGTAAAATGGCCGGAAAAACCAATCCAAAGTCTTTAATATCTCATATCGATGCAGTTAAAAAAGGAAAACGATTGTTTGAAGATGCCTTTCAGGGAGTTTCCCGGATGATCCTTGAAACGGGTATTCAGAAGATTACAGTCAAAGGGAAAACAACCTATCAGTTTGATATATTTAATCAGGGGAAAAAACATCTGGTAGGCATGTATGATGAAATAAATAGTTTTGTTTCATTTGTAAAAGATGCTTCGGAAGGCGGATCTTCAAGGGAAATGGCATTTGTTCTGGTGGGTGAACCCGGCAATGGTAAAACTTTTTTAGTAGAATATCTTTGTGCGCGATACAGGGAATTTCTCAGTATCCCTCAAAATAGAAAATATACATTCAAGTATAGTCATCTGAATCAGCTTGGAGGCTATGGTAAAATTGATTTTATTGAATCCCAGACCTATGAAGATCCCATGATCCTGGCGATGAGCCTTTGCGAGACCAGGGACAAGTCAAAAGAGTATCTTTCCAAAAAATTTAAATTGACGAATAAACAGATAGAGAATCTTTATGATAAATATCGCCCTTTGGGAGCCTGTTCTGCTTATATCCTCAATCAGATTCGGGAACATACGGATAACAATATCACAAAGATGCTGGATTTTATTGAAATTGTGCCGGTTCCATTAATTGAAAGTCTGGGTACGATTACAGGCAAATATCCAGCCAAAGATAAAATCACATCATCTGCTGTGGATCTCATGGGTGAAGAATCTATTCAAAGACTTCTTCATATTTCCGATTCCAACAACCCCTATCGATTCGATTTAAGAAGAGGGGCACTTGCAAGGGTCGCGGGCGGCGGCATTCATTTCAGCGATGAAATTTTTAAAAATAAGAAGGATCTGGTTCAGGTTTACCTTGGGGTGATTCAAAACCGGACAATCGAACTGGATGGGTTCAAATGGCCAATTGACACATTGATTGTCGCCACCAGTAATAATTCCGAATTTGATACCTTCCTTTCAGAAAGAGAGGAAGCGCCGATTGTGGACAGGTGTAGAATCTGTTATGTCGCGCATAATACAGATTATAAGATCCAGAAAACTTTAACAGAATATGCGATTGGTACGGATACGAAAAGATCTCTTGATTCAAAAGTGCTGCATCAGGACCCCAATTTAAATTATGCTGCTTCCGTAGGGGTTGTCCTGACAAGATTGCCTCGATCTGATAAATTAACCCCTGTTGAAATCATGAAGCTTGCAGCAGGAGAGGTGGCCGGGGAAAAGAGCCTTAAAACCCTTGCCGAACTGATTGATGCCTTAAATCGGGATACGGATATTACCAAGAGGTTCGGTCAAAAAGGCCTTGGACAGAGAAACCTTGGACGAGCGGTACAGCTTTTATTGGAGAGTTCTGAAACCAATGAAGGCCAGTGCATGTTTGCCCTGGATATTTTCAACACTCTTGAAAGAACGGTTCTGGATTATGTTCAGGAGCCTTCTGATCGTGCAAAATTTATGGAAGATTTGAAAATTGCACGGGGATTGTACCGTGAAAGAATTATGACCGAGATGTTCAATGCCTATATGGACGAACCTCTGGCAATCAAAAAAGATGTGCTGAACTATGTAAATATGATTATTGGCGTTGATGCGGAACAGCTGGGTCCGGATATGATGTGGAAATATAAAGATCCCCAGACCGGTGAACTTAAGGCCCTTAAAATAGACGAAAGATATATCAAAAATGTTGAAGAACGCCTTGGTTTGAAAACTGAAGAGCAAAGAGCTTCCTTCAGGAACACCATCAGAAAGATTTATGGTCAGAAGCTTTCCGTGGATGCAAACTATGATTTCATGGACAACCTGGAACTCGTCAAAGCGATTACCGATGTCAGGCTTAAATCAGACATTGCCGGTGCAGGCTCTTTAATCGGCGCCCTTGCCAACAGGACCAATGAAGAAAATCAAAAGTTGTATGACAGAATGATTTATACCATGAATGAAAAACTTGGATACTGCAAAACATGTGCCCAAAAAACCATTGAATATTTCTGTAGTCAAGAGGACGATAAATAACCAGGGGAGGTAAATACTGATGATAACCCTTGATGAACTTCTTGAAAGAGACAGAAGAAGAGAAGAAGACGGATTTAAGCGAAAAATTCGTATTGGAAGAATTGTCAAACCGGGTTCAGGTGGAAAAGATAAGATTATCATTGTTCCGACTACGGTTGAAGAGAAATTTGTCCATGATGACATCAACCTGGATCAAGCGCCGGGTGAAGGAGAACCTACCGGTGGGACAGGTGAGGGTGAAGAAGGCGATATTATTGGAGAACAGCCGGTTCGTCCCGAAGAAGGTGAAGAGGGTGAGGAAGGTTCAGGAGAAGGCCCTGGAGAAGGAGAGGGGGGAGACCACGAACTCGAATCCAATGCCTATGAGCTTGGCAAAGTACTATCCCAGGATTTTCAACTGCCGAATTTAAAGGACAAAGGCAAAAAAAGAACCCTGGCAAAATATGTGTATGATTTGACGGATAAAAATAAGGGAGTAGGCCAGATCCTTGACAAAAAAGCAACGTTGAAGCAGATCGTTGAAACCAATATTACCCTGGGAAATATTCCTGATGTCACTCATATTGATACGACTAAATTTATTATTTCTCCACAGGACATGATTTACCGGATTTTATCCAGGGAAAAAGATTATGAATCCCAGGCGCTTGTGTTTTTTTTAAGAGATTATTCAGGATCAATGGGCGGAAAGGTGACTCAAACTGTGGTATCCCAGCATGTCATGTTATATTCCTGGCTTTTATATCAATACGAAAAACAGGTGGAGACACGGTTTATCCTTCATGATACGGAAGCCAAGGAGGTCTCTGATTTTTATAAGTATTATTCTTATAAAGTGGCGGGTGGTACCAAGGTGTTTACGGCTTTCAAGATGGTGAATGATATTGTTGAAAGAGAAAATCTGGCACGGGATTATAATATATATGTTTTTCATGGGACAGACGGAGATGACTGGGACAAGGAAGGGAAACAGACCATTGACGAGATTAAAAAAATATTGAACTATGCGTCCAGAGTAGGTGTTTCCGTTGTAGAACATTCCTATGTCGGTTCAAAACAGACTGAAGTGGAAAAATATTTGAAAACATCCGGTATACTCAATAAATACAGCAATTTGATCAAACTGGATGTAATGGGTGAAGATGCAGATGACACAAGAATTATTCAAGGCATAAAGCGGCTTATTTCATAAAATAGGCAGTTATCTAAACTCGAAAGTGAGAACAACTATGGAGCTTGTAAGTCAACATGCCAAAGGCATAATGGAAGAATGCAAAATCCGGGCTCGCGATCAAGGCTTGACGTTTGATGATGAGACGCTTGAATATATCGTAACCAATCGGGACATGATTGAACTGAGCCCTAAAATAATGATACCGACGCTTTATGACTATTGGGTACATGATGTAAGAGTTCTCTCAGGAAAAGGCATGTACGAGGCCTATCCATCCAATCCATATGAAACTGTCATCAACACGCGCCCGGCCATTTCATTTTATAATGATAACAATCCGGACTGGCTCAATGTAATGATTTTTTACCATGTCCTCGGGCACATAGATTTTTTTCAGAATAACCTTTTCTATAAAAACACATGGGATATTGATTTAACAGGACAGGCATTGTCCGATAAACGGGTGATTGCTCAACTTCGATCTGAAAAGGGCCGGTGGGTTGATTATGTTATTGAATTTTCCCGGGGGATTGACAATCTGGTGGGGTATCAAAAAGAACTTAATTACAATATTAGGAAGGATACCCGGCGGCGATTGAGTAAAATAGACTTTTATTTTGATATATTTTTACAGAAAATTAAAAATGTGTCTCCCAATGGATATTTAAAAGAAATCACAAGATATAATGCTGCCCGCAAAAGTAATAAAAATTTTTTTGACCCGGTGATCGGCAAATACCCTGAATTTGAGGAGCTTTATAGAAAGGAGCTTTCTATAAAGGTAAAATCGGACCAGGATGTTATGGAGTATATCCTCCGGTTCTCTCCGTTTTTAAAAGAGGAAGAAAACGAATGGATCAAATCTGTAATTCAAATCGTTAGAAACACCTCTTTATATTTTCAACCACAGATTAGAACAAAAATCATGAATGAGGGCTGGGCAAGCTATTGGCATGAAACTCTTTTTATGCGGGATGACAGGATTTGCGGCCATGAAACAGACTTTGCCAAAGTCAATGCCGCTGTAACGTCTATGCCAAAAGTCGGATTAAATCCCTATGCCCTTGGATTGAGGCTGTTTCAACATATTAAGGAAATGGAAGATAAAGGATGTTATTCCTTTGATTATATGTTTTTAGAAGATGAAGTCGCTAAAAAAAAGTATAATCAAGGTAAAAATTCAGGGGCACAGTTTATTTTAGAAACTCGTGAAAATTTTATTGATTTTACTTTTATTAATACCTTTATTGATCAAGAGTTTGTTGCCAAACACAACCTTTTCGTTGCAGGGAAACGGTTCAATAGCACCAGGATGACCTGGGAATTTTATATCAAATCTAAAAAAGCAGAAGATTACAAGTCAATGGTCATCGACACACTATATCATCCGCCGGAAATATTTGTGGATAAGGCCAGCAGTAAAAAAGGAATTTTATATCTGAATCATAAATTCGAGAATAAACCCTTAAAGATGGATTTTATTGAAAATACCATGGTGGGCATAGAATATTTATGGGGTGGTCCGGTTCATCTGGAAACCAGTGAACCCGTCATATCAGGAAAAACTGCAACGAATTATGCCAGTTTTTGGGACCCGGCATCTCATCAAACCGGAGAGGAAAAATTAAAAAATATAAAATGGAAAAGAATGCTTTATGTGATGGAAAACCGTAAAGTTCATAAACGGGAGCTCTGATTAAATATGGAAACCGAACCTTCAAAAGAAATATCAGTGGATCAAACCCTTGATTTATTGGATAAAAATATAACGGATTACCAGAGACTTAAGCCTGTTCCGTTTGAAGAATTTTTAAGTATTTTAAATGCTAAGCCTTCCCGAATCTTAAGGAATATTTTTCAGACCTTCCATGATATGATAAAATACTATGTTGATGAATCCGAAGAAACCATAACAAGGGATATCGACAGGCTAACCTTTACAAATTATGATTGTTCCAGACTTTTTGTTGAGGATTCTGAAAATTCTTATTTTACGGACATGCTTTTTGCCAATCGGTTTATGAAACAGATGGGGTCTTTGCGACATGGCGCTCAGCAGAATCGGATATATATATTTTATGGCCCTCATGGCTGCGGAAAGAGCACCTTCTTAAATAATTTATTAAATAAATTTGAAAAGTATGCCAACACTGAAGAAGGCCTGAGATATGAGATCGTATGGCGGTTGAACATGAAGAAACTCCAAGACAAAGGTAAGTCTTTAAACGTATCCACCTTTGAAAAATTATTCAACTATGTTGAACAAGGAGAGAGGGGTCATTTTAAACAAAAATCAAATGAAAAATTACCTGCCGATACAGATACTGAATATATTGAAGTCCCCTGCATTTCACATGATAATCCATTCCTTATGATCCCTAAAGATCAGCGAAGAATCGTCTTAGATGAACTCATTAAAAATGATGAATTCAAATGGCGCCTTTTTACAGAAAAAGAATATGAGTGGGTGTTTAAAGAAGATGTCTGCACTATTTGTTCATCTATCTATCATTCCCTGCTGGAACGCCTGGGCAACCCTAAAGAAGTCTTTAAGATGCTCTATGCCCGGCCTTACTATTTTAACCGCCGCCTTGGAAACGGCATCAGTGTCTTTAATCCGGGTGACAGACCGCTAAAACAAAATATTATTTCAAATGAGATGCTGCAAAACAGGATCAATACCCTGTTCCAGGATTCCAATGTGATCAATTATTTTTATTCAAGATTTGCAAAAATTAATAATGGAATTTATGCACTCATGGATATCAAGGCCCATAACATTGATCGTATGGTTGAACTCCATAATATTATCAGTGAAGGACTTCACAAGGTGGAAGATATTGAAGAAAGAGTGAATTCATTATTTTTTGCATTGATGAATCCTGAAGATAAAAGGAATATCCGTGATTTTCCGTCGTTTGAAGACAGAATTCAATACATTGATATTCCTTATGTCCTTGATATAAAAACAGAAGTTAAGATCTATAATAATATTTTTGGGCGGCATATCGAAGGCAGTTTTCTTCCCATGGTTCTGGAAAATTTTGCAAGGATTATCATTTGCACAAGAATTGGCAAAAAGTCCCAGGCTCTGGCGGAATGGATTAAAGATCCTGGAAAATATAAGAATTTTTGCGATGAAAAGCTGATGCTTCTAAAGATGGAACTCTTTTCAGGTAATGTTCCTAAATGGCTGGAAGAAGAAGATGTTAAATCACTGGATGACAAGATGCTTAAAAAGATTATTTCTGAATCGGAAATTTATGGGAAAGAAGGGTTATCCGGTCGCGAGTCCATTAAAATCTTTGATCAATTTTACTCAAAATATGCCAAAGAAGACCGGTTGATCAATATGCCTGATTTATGCACTTTTTTTAATAAACTTGATGATCAACCCAAAAATATGATTCCTCAGGGATTTCTTGAATCTTTATTAAGAATGTATGACTATTGTATTCTTCAGCAGGTGAAAGAATCATTATACTATTACAACGAGGAACAGATTGCCAAAGATATTAAAAATTATATTTCTGCTGTTACAAACGAGCTGGATTCAGTTATAAAGTGTATTTTTACAAACGAGGAGATCCATGTAACCGAAGCTTTCCTCGAAAGCATTGAAAACAGACTGTTGTCTGAAAATATGGATAAAAAAAGAAGACAGGAACTCCGAAATGATGTATTAAAGGAATATACAACCCGGGCCCTTTCTCAGGAAATTATGATAGAGGGGAAAAATATTATAGACACCAGGCTGTTTAAATCCTTATATGACCGGTATGTGTACAATTTGAAAAAAAGAGTACTCGAACCGTTTATTGAAAATGAAAATTTCAGGAATGCCATCAAGGATTTTGACACGGATAAATTTAAAGCCCATGATAAACGGATTAAAAAAGATGTAAAATTTTTATTGGATAACCTTGCTGAAAAATTCGGGTACACATCCCAGGGGGCGAATGAGGCGTGCATCTATGTGATTGATAATGATTTGGCAAATAAATTCAAATAGACTATTCTCAAATAAACATGCCAAAACAATTTATCAAAGAAATTCAAACTACAGACAATTGTGTGATTATCACCCCGACAGACGGATCTCATAAAGCCTACCTGACGTTTCAATTATTTAAAGATACGAAGGTCTCAATTGTTGTCATTTTAAAAGACTTAAAAAAGGCCCTGGGTTTTATGGATGATTTTTCTTTTTTTCTTCCGGGAAAAAAAGATCAACTCATTTTTTTCCCCGGATATCATATACAGCCATTCAAATCCCTGTCCTATCACAAGGAGACATCTACAAACAGACTTGCTGCTTTGTCCAAAATCATGAACTCAAGTTCGGAACCGTTAGTTGTTGTAACGGTTGTCGATACGATTCTGCAAAAATTGATTCCTAAAAAAGAAATCAATGCGTTTGCAGAATTGATTGTTGCCAATGAAGAGATAGATAGAGACATATTGATTGAAAAACTTGAATCCGGTGGTTATACCAAGACTTCTCTTGTAGAAGATCCGGGAGACTATTCTGTCCGTGGCGGCATTCTGGATATTTTTTCTCCCGGTGAAACATATCCTGTTCGAATTGAATTTTTCGGTGATCTGGTAGAGTCTATTCGTTATTTTTCTCCATTTACCCAGCGCGGAACTAAAGAAATTTATGAAACCATTATTATCCCTGCAACTGAAGCCATTATCACCAAAGAAAATTTACCCTATATTCTTGCCCGTATCCGGCGGGCTGGAACCATTGCAGGCCTGGATGCATCAAAAGTAAGACAGGTGGTTAATGAAACCCGTGAATTCGGGAGATTCACGGGTATTGAAAGCATGTTATCCATCGTTTATGAGGATCTTGATACATTTCTGGATTATATTCCGGAAAGCACTCTTTTTTTATTGGACTCTCCCGAAGAATTGGAATTTAGTGCGGATGAGTTTGAGAATAAAGCATTACTCAATTACAAAACAACAGTATCAGAAAGCAGGCTTTGTGTTAAACCGGAGTCCATTTATTTGAAATGGGATAAGATAACGTCCTATATTAAGTCAAAAAAACATATATCATTTAAACAAGTGGAGGTTACAAACAAACCCTTTGATTCAGACCAGCCAACACATGTATTTGAGTATCAGGACAATCTGAACCTGTCTTCATTATTGAAACGGCAGGGAACCCACGAGAATCCTTTGTTGCCATTGGTTGAGTGGTTTAATGATCAGCTTGATAACAAAATGAATGTCGTGTGTGTGGTCAGTCAGGAATCTCAATCAAAAAGATTAATTTCATTACTAAAGCCTTATGGTATTGAGCCGGGATTTTGCCGGACATTCAGTAGTGCAAGAAATGAGAAATCAGGGATTTATTATGTTATTGGAAATTTATCATCTGGTTTTGTCCTGAAAGAAGAGGGATTTTCTCTGGTAACGGATGATGAAATTTTTGGTAAAAAGAGAATTCGCAGACAAATAAAAGCAAGAAGAGATTTAAAGACTCAGTTCATCACACCGGAAGAGTTGAAGAACGGAGATATTGTCGTCCATCTTGAACATGGAGTGGGGCAATATGAGGGATTGTGCAGTTTAAGATTAAACGGGATTTCCCAGGATTTTATTCTTATTCTTTATCAGGATAATGATAAATTATATTTACCGGTTGATCGCATTGAAATGATCGGCAAGTATATTGGTGTAGACGGATACAAACCGATTCTTGATAAAATTGGGTCTAAAGCATGGATAAAATCAAAAGCCAGAGCAAAAGAAGAAGTTGAAAAACTGGCAGCCGATTTATTAAATCTTTATGCACGGCGAAAGGTGAATAAGGGATTTGCATTCAGCAAACCGGATAATTATTATAATGATTTTGAAGCGGCATTTGCCTATGAAGAAACCCGTGATCAGCTAAAGGTTATTGATGATGTGCTGTTAGATATGGAATCAAGTATTCCAATGGACAGGCTGGTCTGTGGAGATGTCGGGTATGGTAAAACAGAAGTTGCTGTCCGGGCAGCATTTAAAGCTGTAAATGACGGAAAACAAGTGGCGATTGTAGTGCCGACCACTATATTGGCAGAGCAACACCTTTTAACATTCCAAGAGCGGTTTGAGAATTATCCGGTCAATATTGAATGCTTATCAAGGTTTCGCAATAGAAAAGAACAGATAAGAATACTCAAGGCGATGAGCACAGGACGTGTGGATATTGTCATTGGAACCCACAGACTTTTACAAAGAGATATTGAATTTAAATCGTTGGGATTGCTGGTAATTGATGAAGAACAGCGATTTGGCGTGAAGCACAAGGAAGCGTTAAAAAAAAAGCGTAGCAGTGTGGATGTTCTTGCATTAACTGCGACGCCTATCCCCCGAACCCTTCACATGTCTTTAACCGGCATGAGGGACATCAGTATTATTACAACTCCGCCTGCAGACCGACAACCGATTGTTTCATATATTTCACCCTATGAAGATTCCATTATAAAAGATGCTATTACGAGAGAACTGTCACGAAAGGGTCAAATCTTTTTTGTTCATAATAACATCAAAACCATTTTTAAAATGGCACAAAATTTGGAAAAACTGGTCCCGGGAGCCAGGATCGGTGTGGCTCACGGCAGGCTTTCTGAAAATGACCTTGAAACGGTGATGTTTGAGTTTGTAAATTTTGAAATTGATGTTCTGGTATGCACAACGATTATCGAGTCCGGTCTTGATATCCCTTCGGCAAACACAATGATAATTAACAAGGCAGAACGATTCGGACTGTCACAGATTTATCAGCTCAGGGGCAGAATCGGGCGGGGGGATCATCAGGCATATGCATATCTGTTCATTTCCGATGAAAGCCGATTGACAAAGGATGCCAAAAAAAGGTTGTCTGCGTTGATGGAATATAAAGACTTGGGGTCAGGATTTCAGATCGCCATGAAGGATCTTCAAATCAGAGGAGCAGGTACAGCCCTCGGTGCATCTCAGTCCGGGCACATTGCAGCCGTCGGGTATGATATGTTTTTAAAATTGCTGGATCAAGCGGTTCATGATTTAAAAGGAGAAGAAATCATTGAGCCTTTGGAGCCTGAAATCAATGCGGCTATGTCTTCAGGGTTTGCCGATCATTATATTGAATCTGTTGAACAGCGGTTAACCCTATACAGAAGGCTTTCAAAGATTACAAAGGTTTCAGATATAACAGATATGCAAAAGGAACTTATAGACCGGTATGGCAAATTGCCTAAAGAGGCTGAAAATATGCTCTTAAAAATTATGCTGCGGGTTTATTGTATCCAGGCAGGAGTTCGCAGGCTTGATATTACACCCAATACCCTAACCCTTGCTTTTTCTGAAAAACACAGGAAGAAACCGCTGGATTCTTTGAATAATGCGTTAAAAGGTTTTGCCCCCTTTGAATTCATTAAAAAAGACAGCATTCGAATTCACTTAGGAAGAAAAAGAAATAATATTTCCAAGGCCCTTTTGGAAACCCGAAATATTCTTAAAGCAATCACCTGAATTAATCCTGAAATAAAATCTTTGAATCATGCAATAGTGTTAAGACTAAAATTATTTTTTAAGATATCCTTTTATATTTCTGAAATATTTAATATACTTAAATAAAATCTTTGAATCATGAGTAAAATTGGTTTTTTATAATCTCAATCTTTTAGGAAAGGTGAAATTATGAAAGCACACGTCAAAAAAGACTCCTTTTTTTTAAAAAAGTTTATTCAAAGGCTTAACTATGAAATGATTCCTCTTGAAATTATTGATACAAATGGTCATAAATATTCCACTGCCCAGAAAAATATTAAGCATAAACTTTTTATTCGAGACCGAAAATTTTTTAAAGCCCTGATCTCTCCTGATGCATTTTCTTTTGGGGAAGCTTATGTAAAAGGATATTTTGATATATCCGGCAGTATAAAAGAGCTGTATGAACTTGTCTGCGATAAGCTGCTGAACACTGATCAGCGAAAGAGAGGGCTTACATTTCTTTCCAGTTTTTTTATAAAATCAAGAGAAAAAGAGAAAGCAAATATTGCATACCACTACAATGTTTCCAGCGATTTTTATCAACTTTTTTTAGGAGAAACAATGGGATATACTTGTGGGTATTATGTAAGTGAAAATGCAACAATGGATAATGCCCAGAATGAAAAAATGGATATTATCTGCAGGAAATTAAGATTAAAAGAGGGCGAGAAACTTCTTGATATAGGATGTGGCTGGGGAAAGTTCGCTGTGTATGCAGCAAAACAGTATAATGTGAACGTCACCGGGATTACATTGAGCTTAGAACAGAAAAAATATGCTGAAAAGTGGATAGAAAATCAAGGACTTTCCCATAAAATAGACATAAAAATTTTAAATTACAGGGACCTTGGCTCCGACAGATTCGATAAAATTTCATGTGTGGGAATGTCAGAACATGTGGGAAAAGCCAATATGCTTAATTTTTTTAAAATTGTCCACAAAAGCCTTAAAAAAGGAGGACTTTTCCTGCAGCATACCATCACCACTAATACCAGTACAAAAAAAGGGCATGAGAATTCATTTTTGCTTAAATACATGTTCCCGGGTGGTGAATTGATGTTTGAGCATGATCTTGTGAGCCTGGCATCATCTTCCGGGTTTGAACTGCTGAATGCTGAGAATTTCAGAACCCATTATATGAAGACGTTAAATGACTGGATAGGCAGGATGGAAAAACGCAAAGGCAAATTATTGAAGATTGTTTCTGACAATGTCTATCGTATTTACCATGTTTTTTTTATCGGATCTTTGATTTCGTTTAAGTCAAAAGAAATTTCCTTATTTCAAAATCTTTTTTATAAGACCGACACGGATAACACCAGCACTGACACCTTTTTAAGCCCGTATTCTAAAAATGAAACACGACTTGCCTGATATAGATAAATTTGAACGGATTGTCTTTAAGAAAACGCACACATTGGATCTTCTTTTGTCTTTCTCATTAAAATTGATGCAAGCCAGACAAGTAGGTCTTTTGCTTGGAACCAACAAAACCCATTTTAAATTTTTACCCCCTGATAAATGGGACAGGGGCATCATGCATAAATTTAATGGAAAGGGTTTTGCCGGTCTGATTTTGAAATATTTCGGAACATTCATTGTAAAACACAGAGGATTGTCGCCTGTCAGACTGTATAAAGACACTCAATTTGGTGAGAAAAAGGAGAGCGAGGGTGTCATCTCTTTTGTTCTTAGAAAACATAAAGATTTTTATAAAAAAGGCGTTAAAGTCCTCCTTATTGATACCATACGGGAGGCATCAAATGATGATGAGAGTTATTCAAAGATTCCTATCCTTTCTTATAATGGTGATATTTTTAAATCCTTGCCGGATTTGAAAATTAATAATGCCATAGCCAAGCAATTCAAAGCAAAAAATTTTGTTTCTGCCTATGTTCCGGATTATGGTGCCATCGTTTTTAACACTATTAATGAAAACTTTTTGCAAAAAACAGGAGAGAAATTCACCCACGAACTGGAACTGAAAAAAAGATTGAATATCTTAATTTCAGCCATTGAGATGGCATCTCTTGCCTATATCGGGTTTGCTAAAGGCAGACAGGCCGCGCATCTTATCTGGAGAAAAGAAAAAAGTCTTAGAAATACGGCACTGCAATTAAAAAACAAAAGGATCGAGTTGAATGTCCAGAAAGAATACCTGAGAGCCGTGGGGGCTGTAAATGAAAAGCAGCTCAACATGGAAGCTGTCAACATAACAGATGGTGTGTATGCTTTTATGGATATGGTGGGTTCAGCAACCATAAGAAACAAGTTTAGTCCCCGGGATTATTTTTTTATATTGAACCTGTGTCACCAGATAGCTGCTAATAATGCAAATCGTTATTCATGCCGGATAGATAATTTTATTGGTGATTCTGTTTTTATCCAAAACGTTTCTCTCTTTGATGATGAAAAAAATCATATTTCTACGGGAACGCATGAAAGGATCATGTTGATGGTTTTTACGCTGGCCTCCATCTTTAATGAAATACATTTACTGAAAACAGGACAGCATGATATGGATACGGCAGGACGGGTGAAAGAATTGATTGATAAAGCACAAGCCAATATCAATTTCAGGGCAGGAATGGAAGTTGGCACAGCATTGATTGGCCCCCTGGGAAGTCGGAAGAGAAGAATTGTAACCGCTATCGGTAAAGCCGTAGATGATGCGTCAAGACTGGAAAACAGCGGCATCCAGGAAGGGATTCACATTAGCGAGACTCTAATGGACAGATTAAAGGATGCCTGTATTACAAGAGACACAAGAACCCTCTGGCAAATCATTTGTAAAACAAAGGGCATGAACGGATCAGATAATTTTGACAGCTTGAGTTTTTTTGATTGTTATAAGAAAGTGTTCGGATTTAGAAAAAACGTTATTACTCAAAGGACAAACGTCTCTTACAAAGAGTTTTCAAAAGACATTACGTATTGGATCAAATGTATCCCTGATTCAGATGATTGGGATTAAGCGGTTATAAGTAACAGTAATAGCCAAAGGAGGATATGGATGTTTGCTATTGACAAGACCATTATGCTGTTGATTGATGTTCAGGGGCAGTTGTCCCAATTGATGTACGAAAAAGAAAAATTGTTTAGGTCACTTGGAACTCTGATTCAAGGCATGAAAATTCTTGAAGTGCCAATTATCTGGATGGAACAGATCCCAAAGAATTTAGGGCCGACTACAGAAGTGATTTCAAAATATCTGACAGGGGAAGACCCCATTGAGAAATTTTCTTTCTCATGCTGTGATGAACCTCAATTTATGGATAAATTCAAAAAAGCCGGAAGGACCCAGGTGCTTTTGACCGGGATTGAAACCCATATTTGTGTTTTCCAGACTGGACATGATTTGATTCAACAAGGTTGTGAGGTTCAGGTGGTATCGGATTGCGTGTCTTCCAGAACCAAAGAGAACAATGAGATTGGCATTCAAAGAATCGTTCAGTCAGGGGGTCAGGTTACCTGTGTTGAAATGATTTTTTTTGAATTGTTGAAAGCAGCAAAGGGGGACAAATTTAAACAGATAATTAAATTGATCAAATAGAGAGGCACCCATCTGAAAATTTTATATATTTTGGCGTAAATTTAAAATAGCATCCGTATAATTTTTAGTGTTAAAAATGGCAGATCCGGCGACAAAGGAAGTTGCCCCTGCCATGGAAACTGATTTAATGGTTTCTTTATTGATGCCGCCATCCACCTGGATGATAGCATTGGAATTTTTTTCCTTAAGCAGTTGAGATAAATTTTTTATTTTATCAATACTGGATTTAATAAATTTCTGACCGCCAAACCCGGGGTTCACACTCATGATCAGGACAAAGTCGAGCTGATCTGCCACCCATTCTATGGCAGACAACGGGGTTGCCGGATTTAATGCTACCCCCGCCTTAACTCCAAAACTTTTAATCAATTGAAGACTTCGGTGAAGATGGGGACAGGCCTCTTGATGAACTGAAATATAATCTGCGCCGGCTTTGGCAAATTCAGGAATGATCAAATCCGGTTTTTCAATCATTAAATGTACGTCAAGAATAAGATTGGATGCTCTTTTGCATGCCTCAACAATGATAGGACCATAGGTAATATTAGGGACAAATTGTCCATCCATGACATCAACATGTATCCAGTCAGCGCCTGCCTGTTCAACAGCAGTTAATTCTTCACCAAGCCGGGTAAAATCGGCTGATAAAATTGAAGGGGCAATAATTCCCATAGCAAATCTCTCCTGTATTATTTATTGTTTTCCTGGTTTTAAGATTTCCTCTTTAATCGGGCTGCAAAAAAACCATCCATATTGTTTATATCAGGATATGTTTTTAAAAATCCTTCCAAAGATATAAATTGGGATATTCCGTTAGCATACGTATCAGATTTAAATTCTTTATCAATTAAAAAATCTTTTCTTTTATCTAAAAATTTATAGATTACCTCTTCATTCTCTTCTTTTTCATAAGAACAGACAGCATAGACAAGGATTCCTCCCGGTTTAACCAGATTTGCAGCAGCAGCGAGCATTTTTTTCTGTTTTGCAGCAAGCCGGGCAATATCCTTTTTTGATCGATTCCATTTGGTGTCGGGATTTCGCCGCAGCACACCAAGCCCTGTGCAAGGCGCATCTAACAAAACACGGTCAAAATAAAAATCAAAGTCTTTAATAGATGTTTTTAAAATATTGATAATTTTTGTCTGAATAATATCAATGCCCAGCCTTTTTGAATCCAATTGAAGGGATTCAAGTTTTCTGGTTTCAGCATCAGCTGCGATGATGATGCCTTTATTTTCCATAAGCTGAGCAATGTGGCCTGTTTTTCCTCCAAGACCGGCACAGGCATCCAGAATTTTTTCTCCGGGTTCGGGTGCCAGTAATTGAGTGACAATCTGTGCTGCTTCATCCTGGATTTGAAATAATCCAAGTTTAAATGCTTCAAAATCCTGAATAGGGCAACTGGGGTTGGTAAAACTGATCCCATCAGAGGCATACGTTGTTAATTGAATATTTTTTGCTATCAAAGAAAGGCTATCCGCAAGGGAGTGCCTTTTTGTCTTTAATGTATTGGTGCGAAGGGTGATCAGAGGAATCGTGTTGATTTGCTGGCAAAGGGAGCAGGTTGCTTCAAATCCAAAGGCGTTTATCCATTTTTTTGATAACCATAAGGGCATGGAAAATTTAATAGAAATAAATTTTGCAGAATTTTTCTTTGCATCGGGTAAGGGAACCTTGGAAAAATTATCGGCTGCTTTTCTTAATACGGCATTCATATAACCGGCAATTTTTTTGCCGGAAAGTTTTTTCGCCATATTAATGGTCGTATCAATGGCAGCAAAAGCAGGCACTCTGTCCATGTACATAAGTTGAAACAGGGCGATTCGAAGCAGGTATAAGGGCTTTGTGTCAATTTTTTCAAAAGAAACGTGTGAAAATTCCCGGATGATCCAATCAATGGATTCCCTTTGACGAAGAACACCAAATATCAATGCATTACAAAGGCTTTTATCTTTTTTGGGAAGAAAAGAAATTTCTTCTGCATACGTTTCCAGGCTTTTATCAAGGGGAAGAGATGTTTTGTGCCAGAAAGCTAAAACGTTCAAGGCGATATGTCGGGGATCTTTAATCATACAGAATCAAATTTTACAGGTGGATCAATTTTATGGCCGCATAAAAATTCTCCGGCTTTCAATCGTTTTCCCGATATTCCCATCAGCTCAAGGATGACAAGGCTGCCATTGCCGGTTGCGACATGGATGCCGTCTTTATCACATTGGAAAATAACGCCGGGGTCTTGAGGTGACGGCAGATCAGAAGCCCGGGCCTTATAAATTTTAATTCTTTTGCTGCCCAGGGTTGTAAAAGCGCCCGGCCAGGGTGTCATGGCATTAATATGGGCACAGATCTGCCGATTCCCAAGCGCCCAGTCAATTTCCCCGTCTGTTTTTTTCAACAGTTTTACATAGGTGGCTTTTGAGTGATCCTGGGGCGTTGGTTCAATCCGTTCGTCCAAAACAGCGCGGAGTGTTTTTCCAATAAGATCAGCACCGATCAATCCTAACCTGTCATGGAGATCCTGGGCTGTATCCTGTTCAGAAATGGGGGTAGTTGCTGTCAGCAGAATGTCTCCGGCATCCAGATCTTTTCCCATAGCCATGGTGGTGATCCCAGTAATTTTGTCCATATTCAGAATAGCTGCCTGGATGGGGGAGGCTCCCCGATATCTGGGTAAAAGTGAGGCATGAATATTAATGGGAAACAGTTTGGGAATATCTAAAATTTTCTGTGAAAGGATTTGTCCAAATGCTGCAACAACAAAAAAATCAGGTTGAAGTGATAATAATTTTTCTCTGGCGTCCTTTGTGTTGATATTTTCCGGTTGGAATACGTCAAGACCCAGATTCAGCGCAGCAGTTTTAACAGGTGAGGGCGCAAGTTTTTTTCCTCTACCCTTGGGACGGTCAGGCTGGGTAACAACAAGGCTGATATGAAAATCATCCTGTGCTGCCAGCATCTGTAAAGCCGGCACACTGAAATCAGGCGTCCCCATATATATAAGAGTGGTTTTTTTCTTCACTGGTCGTTCTGTTTTTTTGCAAGTTTTTTCTTATACATAGCTCTTTTTAACACGCTGATTCTATCAATGAATAAGATACCATTAAGATGATCGATTTCATGCTGCATGATGATGGCAAGAATCCCTTCCGCATCAAATTCAAGTTTTTTTCCCTCAATATTAAGCGCCTTGACCGTGACTTTTTCATATCTTTTAACATCAGCACTATAATCCAATACACTCAAACAGGCCTCTTTTTCTGAAATAATACTGCCGGAGGCGGCAATAATTTTGGGATTTATCAAGGCTGTAAATTCTTTAGTTGAGCCATCATTATTCGGGTTGGCCGCATTGGAATCATAGAGGAGAATTCTTTTATTTACACCGATCTGGGGCGCAGCAAGCCCGACACCCGGCGCATTAAACATGGTTTCACCCATATCCTCGGACAGCTTTTTTATATCATCATCAATGGTGTCAATTTTATCCGATGGTTGCAATAACGATTTTTCAGGATAGGTTAAAATTTTAAGAATAGCCATTTTTTTCTAAAATGTCCTTTGCAAGTTCAATATCGTTTTTAATCTGTTCAGAAAGGTCTTGAATGTTGGCAAACTTTTTTTCATCCCTGAGCCGTTTAACCATGTTGACACGGATTCTCGTATCATAAATATCATGGTTAAACTCAAGGATATGCACTTCAATGGTAAACATCTGGTCGCCAAAGGTCGGGGAAAATCCAATATTTGCCACACCCCAAAAATCACCTTTGGTTGTTTCTACCGTGACAGCATAAACACCCAGTTTGGGACAGAGCTCATCGTATAGCTTGATATTGGCTGTGGGAAAGCCTAACTGGCTGCCGCCGCGTTCACGGCCTTTGATAACCTTCCCTCTGATTTGATAGTGCCGGCCAAGATATTTCATGGCCTGATCAACTTTTCCTGCCATCACAATTTCACGGATTCTTGTGCTGCTGATTCTTTTCGTTTCTGAATCTGTATCATTTATCCAGTCAGCAACAATGGTTTTGAATCCGAGTCGGTCTTCTTGAGTCTTTAATAGATTAATATTGCCCAGTCTGTCTTTCCCAAATGAATAGTCCGCACCAATAACAATTGCTTTCATTCCAATTCTATTCACAAGAACTTTTTCAATGAAATCATGGGCAGAAATTGAGGCAAACGCCTTGTCAAATCGGAGGCACAATAAAACATCTATACCGCAATCTTCAATGAGTTCAATTTTCTGGTCTCTTCGGGTAATCAAGGCCGGGCCTGAAATTCCCAATGCTTTTAACGGATGGGGATCAAATGTCATGACAACCGATGTCCCATTGATTTGTTTTGCTTTTTCTATGACATGTTGGAAGAGACTCTGATGGCCTTTATGAACACCGTCAAAGTTGCCTATGGTAATGACAGCATTTTTAAACGGGCTGTCAATTTGATTTATATTTTCTATTAATTCCATGGTTACCTTTTCTAATTTGGAACAATAATCTTGACAAATTTCAGAAACAAATATATATAGCCTAACTGTCATTTTTAAGCAATCGTTAATTGTGGAAACGCAGTAAAGGAAGGCTCAGTGCCGAAGTGGCGGAATTGGTAGACGCGCTTGTTTCAGGGACAAGTGAGCGAATGCTTGTGGGAGTTCGAATCTCCCCTTCGGCACCACATGATACAGACAGATGATACAATCAAAGGGTTAAGCCGAAGTGGTGGAACTGGTAGACACGCTAGACTTAGGATCTAGTGCCGCGAGGCGTGGAGGTTCAAGTCCTCTCTTCGGTACCATATATAAATAAAGGTTTTACAGAGATTTTTAAATATTCTGAGCCAATTGATTCCGCCCATTTTCTTTAGCCCTATATAAGGCGGCATCGGCTTTTGCAAGTATTTCATCTGCTGTTTCATCCCCACTGCTACTTGCAATGCCAATACTGATCGTGATACTGACGTCACCCGATCTTGTGATCATTTTATGCTCGGCTATGGTTGCCCTCACACGTTCGTAGATTCCTTTTTCAGATGATTCCTTAAAATCGGGCACAACTAACAGGAACTCTTCTCCGCCGTATCGGCCCACTATGTCATAGGGTCGAAGGACGTTCTGGGTAGCTTTCACAAAACTGCATAGGACATCGTCGCCCACTTGGTGACCATGCTTGTCATTGACATGTTTGAAGTGATCAATGTCACATAATCCAATGCTTAACTTCGTGTTTCTTCTCTTGGCACGGATTAACTCTTTACTCAGGCTGTCTAAAATAGCACGCCGGCTCAGGGCTCCGGTTAAAGGATCATGTGAGACCTCGTATTCCAATCTTAAATTTAGTAATTCCAATTCCTTTTCCGCCTGCTTGCGATCATTAATTTCTTTCTCAAGTAATTCTATGGATGTGGTGGTATGGTGAAGCCGATCTGCCATCTTGTTGAATGAGTGAGCCAAAT
>Ga0190329_1000135_pt1 | contig 21660 bp, 19 predicted proteins | sample 48720423_MG_FD_161655 | JGI IMG/M metagenome (GOLD analysis project Ga0190329, IMG submission 161655) | Hydrothermal vent sediment bacterial communities from Southern Trench, Guaymas Basin, Mexico - 4872-04-2-3_MG | ecosystem: Environmental > Aquatic > Marine > Hydrothermal vents > Sediment ... | reverse complement strand
CTCTAAGCCAAAAGTATGCAGTTGGAGCTGGAATAGGCCTGTTCTTAACATTCATAGGTCTCAATGATGTCGGTTTCCTAACAGCAGTTGTAAATGAGGCCGGAGTACTTCAGTTAACAGGGCTTAATGCATCTGCCCTCGTTGCCAAACAAGGGCTTTTGTTCCTATTTGGACTATTCCTAGCTGCAATCCTCATAAGCCTCAGAATAAAAGGTGCTTTACTGATATCCATCTTAGTCACGAGCATTTTGGGGTGGATAACTGGAGCTGCCCCATGGCCAAGCCAAATCTTTTCAACTCCTGACATAAGCTACACATTCTTGAAACTCGATCTTAAGGGCCTTCTCAACGTAGGAGCCATTGGGGTAGTCTTTGCATTCTTCATGGTAGACTTCTTTGACACCCTTGGAACAGTTACTGGATTGAGTGCAAAGGCCGGATTTTTAACAAAAGAAGGCAAGGTTCCTGATGCAGAGAAAGTTCTTTTAACTGATGCAATAGGTACAAGTTTTGGAGCGTTGCTTGGTACTTCGACAGTTACCACCTACATAGAAAGTGCAGCCGGTATAGAAGAAGGCGGAAGAACTGGAATGACAGCTCTTGTTACAGGTCTCTTGTTCTTAGGAGTAGGATTGTTCATAGCTCCCCTAGCCCAAGCAATCCCGGCATTTGCAACAGCCCCCGCCCTAGTTATAGTAGGATACTATATGCTTAGCGCAATAAGAGGCGTGGACTTTGATGATGCAAGTGAAGCAATACCTGCATTTCTAGTGCTCATGACAATTCCCTATACATATTCAATAGCAGATGGAATAGGGATGGGGTTCATAAGCTACACGATAATAAAGCTCCTCAGTGGAAGAGGAAAAGATATACACCCGCTTATGTATGTACTCGCTCTGATCTTCATTGGTTACTTTGCCTATCTCGGAGGTGTCTTTTGATTCTAAATTTTAAGAAAAGAAAACATTGATTCTAACTTTTTTCTTTTTGTTCTTTCAAAAATTGTTTAAGCACATATGGGCATTGATCCTGTATGTACTGAGCAAATTCCTTCATTTTTTTGGCCGTTATCTCGTGGACATAATGCTCAAACTGACATGCATCCTCTTCAGCTATATCCGGAGGGATTCCAAGTATTTCAGTGAAGAATTTCGCCAGAAGAATATGCTTTTGATAAGTAGATTCCGCAATTTCAATACCTTTTTTCGTTAACAGGATTCTATCATATTTCTCATATTCAACAAATCCTTTTTCACTGAGCTTTTTTAGAGCATCAACAACACTGGGGGGCCTTACCCCCAGTTTTTTCGAAATATCTTTAACTCTAATTACTCCCTTATTCTTCTGAAGAAGGTAAATAGCCTCCAAATACTCCTCTTCTCGTTTACTTATCTCCAACGACCTCACCTATGTTAGAGTAACCTAAATAATTTAAGTGCTTTTTGGTTATGAGAAAGGGGTGATCTACCCCGCCCTAAAGGGCGAGGTTTTTGGAAGAAAAATAAAAAATGCTACCTAGCAAGTTGAATTCCTCTTTCCAAAGCTTGAATATTAATTTCCCATAACTTTGATTTCAAAGTCTCTTTGATCCCCTCAACGAGACTCTCCTTTTTTAAGGGTATTAAACCTCTACCATGAGCATAGCCTAACATAAGAACTCCAAGGGTTCTTGGATTGATCTTATCCGCTTCTTCCTGGAAATTCATAATTTCAACAGTACATATCTTTAACAGAGCTTTATGAATCTCTTCCATCGCAGGATATTCTTCTTTTCCTACTAGAGTTGTAGCCGTATGGATCGGATAGGCATTAACTATTGCATAGCTTTTTCCGCTTAAAAAACGGGAATTCCTCAAAGCTTCTGCAGGCTCAAGAGCTAGCATTAGATCTGCCTCACCCTCTTCAATTAAAGGTGAATAAACCTCTTCTCCAAAACGCAGATAACTAAGTACACTACCATATCTCTGACTCATTCCAAGAGTTTCCCCTATTCTAACATTATACCCCTCTTTCATTGCAGCATTGCCAATGATTCTTGAAAGCGTGAGTCCACCCTGACCTCCAACACCAGCTATTATCAAATTAAACTCCATGCCCATCACCAAGGAGATTAGGATCAAAGGGTTAAAAAATTGGCGCCTTGGAAAGATTTATCTATCCAACGATTAATCTTCACTCATGGGATTTGAAGATTACTATAAAGCATTCCCTACATACACAGATGTAGTATCCAAAGATTACCAAAAACGCATACAAGAACTCAAACCCCACCTAATTAGGGTCATGAAAAACACTGGGAAAGTACTCGACTTGGCTTGTGGTGTTGGAGGTTTCTCTTTTCTTCTTGAAGACTATGGATTTGAGGTAATTGGATTAGACATAAGCGATATCATGATAAAAAAGGCCCTATCATATGCCAGAGAAAAACATTCAAGAGTCAAGTTTCTTATTGGAGATGCTAAAGAACTGCCTTTTGATAATAATGTCTTTGACTATGTGCTCTTTCTGGGGAATAGTACAGCCCATTTCCTGCCTAATGAACTCAATAGAGTTTTTAAAGAAGTTAAAAGAGTCCTTAAAAAAGATGGACTGTTTTTGCTAAACTTCATCGATATGAGGGCACTAATCCCGAGGATTCGTACAGGAACTGTAGTAGGGGAGAAGTACTGGATTAATAGAATTATCATAGATGAAGATGAGAAAACAGCACTAGTAGAATACAAAAGCGAAGATGATAGATTTGAAGTTAAATTTGTAATCTGGGGTAATACAAGTATAAATCTACTTGCAAAATTTTATTTCCGCCCAGTTAGTGAGGTCAAACTTGACGAATTTTCTTATCTCAAAGTATATCAGAAAAAATAAGAAACTGGCCCCCCATCCTGAAGGACAGTAATTTTATATAGAGGGGTGATCTGTAGAAAAGAGAAAATCAAGCTTCAAGTCTGAGTCTCTTAATAACGAATTCTTTATCGAGAGAGGCTAAAAACGGGGCTAACCTTGGTCCTCTATCTTTGCCAATGAGTAAAGTGTAAAGCACTTTAAAGTACTTCTTACTGGGAATATTGCGCTTTTTAGCAGCATTAAAGAGCGTTGTATTTAGATCGTCAATAGTAAATCTGGTTTTCTCTTCAAGCCAGTCTGCAACCTCTAATAAGGCCGTTCTTATCTCTTCATCTATCTCTATCTCAGGTAATTGCTCTTGAAGCTCAAATTTTACATCATCGGGTGCATATTTTGCAACCCAATTCTTGGCAAGCTTTATTCTCAGTTTTATTCTCTCCAAATCCTCTTCCCTTAAGTTAGTTGGAACATGACCTTGCTCTTTTAGGACTTCCACTATCCTGTCCTCATTCAAATGAGGCATTTGTACAAGTACCACAAGGAACCTAAATGGGGCTTGAGCTACCATTTTCTCGGGAATGGAAGGCATTGAGAGTTCATAGGTCCTTTTAAGTTCTTCTGCTTCTTCAAGATTTCTAAGCTCTTCTAACCCAAAATACAGTCTTTCAATTTTATCAAATTCATCATAAAGATTTAGAAGGCCTAACCCAAGATCAATTCTTATTTCTTTGTTCGGTCTGTGACGTGCATAAATGAATCTTATCACTCCGGGTTCAAGAACTTCATAAAGATCACTAAGGAGAATAACATTCCCCTTAGACCCACTCATCTTGCCCTTTTGTCCTTTTATACCAACAAATTCATACATAAGAGGAATTGGAGGCTCTTTACCATAAACTGCCCTTATTATCTCCATCCCGGTCTCATAACCTGAACCTGCCGCCAAGTGATCCTTTCCCGCAGGTTCAAAGTCCACACCAAAGTGAGCCCATCTCATGGGCCAGTCTACTCTCCATCTAAGCTTAACATTTCCTTCTCTGATATCAGTAACATCCTCACTCTCACAATGAGTGCATTTATACTTTATTCTCCATTCTCCGTCCCATTCAACAAATTGGACCTCTTTGCGACACTTGGGACAATATATTTGAATCGGTTGCCAGTCCTTGGGCAAGTGTGGTTGTTTTGCCATGTCCCTAAATCTATTCAGAATCTCTACAATTTTCTCCCTCTTTTCAAGGGCAGTTCTTACATCATGAGCATACTGCCCACTTTTGTACAGTTCACTCGCCCTTAAAAAATCAACCTCAATACCAAGTTTTTCAACCTCTTCTTCAAAAAGTAGCCTAAAATGATCAGCATAACTGTCATGGCACCCCCACGGATCTGGCACTTCACTCACTGGCATTGTGAGATACTCCTGCCATTCCTTGGGAACATTCTTTGGAACCTTCCTGAATCTATCATAATCATCCCACATGTGAATGTGCCTAACTTTTTTCCCTCTATCCTCTAATGCGTGACCCACTATATATGTAGTAAAAAGTTCTCTAAAATTCCCTATATGCACATAACCACTAGGAGTAATCCCACTCTCGACTACATAGAACTCCTTATCTCCTTTTTCTCTAATAATCTTCTCAGCCATGTAATCAGCCCAATGAACCATTTTTCATCCCCAAACTAGACTTACAAAAATCATTTTTAAGTTTTGGCCCTCAAGTCCACCTAAGAACATAAGATATTGTTGGGACAATTGTAGCATCACCTCCTGAAGCCATTCAGTAACATCACTTGGAGGCCTACCAAACCGAGAATAAGCCCGAACAAAATTATACCAGAAAACAAACAGGAAAACAAGCCTCTGAGCTTTCCAGTCACTACTCCTGAAATTATTCCAGAAACGTTTTGTCCGCTGAACATAAATAAGCAAAGTTTAAATATCTCGGTTTCTCTATTAAACGGGGGTTTAATTATGAACATAGCCATGGCAGTTTTTTTAGCAGCTACACCGATCCTAGCCTCAATATACTTTACAAAATATTTAGGAGAAAACTATGCATGGATAAATAGAAAAATAATCCATTTCAGCATTGTACCTGCAGGCCTTCTATATTATCTTGGCCAAATTCCCAGAGAGATATTCGCCCCAGCAGCATTTCTATTTGGCCTGGTGCAACTAATTTTTCACATGAAAAATGACGGTCTCAAGTGGTATCAGATCAATACAAACTATGGAGAAGTCTTTTTTGCATTCTCAGCAGCCTTTGTTGTATTTATCCTCTCTAAAAACTATGCAACAGCTATTCTTTTAGTTATGGCAATAAGTGATGGAGTTACAGGCATAATCCGGTTCACCTATTTCAGAAAAAATGGATATAACGTGAAATTAAAAAAACATTGGAGTGGTAGCTTGGGTTATTTCCTATCAGCATTATTAATAGTAGCTCTAATTTTCCCCGAAGCCTCATGGCTTTCAAAAATAAGTTGGAGTATTATCCTAACCCTTGTAGAGTACCAGAGATTTTTGGACGATAATCTTGCAGTGCCTCTAGTTGGCATACTCATTAAACCATTAATTTAATTATTCCGCCCATTTCACTTTTAAACTGTCTTTTTTGGCCTTTAAAAATTCCTCCACGAGTAATTTCCCACTTAGCTCCATAAATTGGTCAATATCAGATATTCCAAGTTCCTTTAACCCAATGGCATTAACTCCCATTGGTACACCCTTTGCTTTAACATTAACCCCTATATGAATCTTAATGCTAACTGGTGAGACTGTAGCAATGGAGATACTCAACTTTTTATCACCAACGTAAATGTCATCACCATATCTTGAGGTCTTTATACCATATTCTCCCAAAATCTCACATAGCTTTGCAATAAAGAGTTTCTGGAGCACTGATGCAAGAAACACATTTGGTACTTCAAATATTTCTATTATGTAATGTACCATATCCTCACTTTTGATTTCCTTTTGCTGACGAAGGTCTTCAATATCAATCATTTCCTCGATTTTTATGTCACAACTTCCTCTGAATACCACTATTGAGTTTCCCAATACCTCAAAGTTTCTATATGCCCAGTGACTCTTTATTGCAGATCCATCGTAATCAATTTTCCTATCTTTCACCACTAAGAGCTCCATTCTTTTTCACCTCTAATTCTTTCATAAGATATTCTCTAAGTTCTTCAAAATTTTTTACATCCACCCACATTTGAATAAATCTTATGTCAGGAGTTCTCTTTTTAATTTTATCTAAATGGAGAGTTCTATCATCAATATAAATCACTTCCTCTATTTCATATCCAGAATTCTTTAATTCTTGAAGCGTTCTAACTATCATGTCTGCTTTATCTGGATGATTCTCTATTTTGGGAAAGACAAAATAGTGCCAGATATTAAACTCTTCCAATATTGGTCTCACCAATTTTTCAACATTCCAACTCGCAATGCTAAGAACAAACCTTTCTTTTGCCCAATCTAGGAATTCCACAACTCCATCGAAGAGTTTCAATTTATTTCCTAAGGCATCTATTAATTCAGTACCGTGTGTCCTAAAGGGAGGAACTAGCTGAGAAGCATCATAATGATCCCATAAGGTCTTATCAAGATCAAGTATTAATAGTCTCATTATATCACCAAAAATACCTACATTTTAGGATTTTTGTATTTATCGCAAGTTTAAACTAAAATTCCAGAAGAGTTTAGAAATTTATAGACCGTGCATAGGTCGATTTGGCCTATCAAATGCCCAACCTCCTTTCGGGGGTAAGAACCTCGGGCTATTGGAAGCGGCAGACTAAACGGGTCGGTTTCCCTTCCCGCTTACATCCCCGCTCCATCAAACCCGTCTTCTGCGGGTGCCCTCGTCCCTGGCAACGGACCGGTCACCCGACCCCTTGCACCAGGGAGTGGCTGCCTGTTTTCGGGGACCGCTTCGGCCTTAGATGCCTTCAGGCCTTATCGGATACGGCGTAGCTGCCCGGCTATGCCCTGTAGGACAACCGGTAGACCAGAGGCCGCGGCACCCTGTTCCTCTCGTACTAAGGGCGCCTTCCCCTCAGGCAGCCAGCACCCCCGGTAGATAGCATCCGACCTGTCTCACGACGGTCTAAACCCAGCTCACGTTCCCCTTTAATGGGTGAACACCCCCACCCTTGGCCCCTGCTGCAGGACCAGGATGGGAAGAGCCGACAGCGAGGTAGCAAGCCTCGGGGTCGATATGGGCTCTCGCCCGAGACGACTCTGTTATCCCCAGGGTAGCTTTTCTGTCATCCCAGGCCCCCACCGGGGGGGCTCTGGGGTTCGCTAGGCCACGCTTTCGCGGCTGGACCCGCCTCTGTTACGGGTCCAGTCAGGCCGGCTTTTGCCCTTGCACTCTACGGCGGATTCCTGACCCGCCTGAGCCGACCTTAGGGCACCCTCGATACCTTTTCGAGGGTGTGCCGCCCCAGCCAAACTGCCCACCTATCGCTGTCCCCGCTTTTGCGGGTTAGCCATACGGCAAAGGGTGGGCGGTGTCTCATGGACGGCTCCACCCGCCCCGGAGGACGGGCTTCGACGCCTCCCGCCTACACTGCGCACCCCCCGCCGTATGGCAACGACAGGCTGCAGTAAAGCTCCATGGGGTCTTCGCTTCCCACCGGGGGTCCCTGGCATATGCGCCAGGCAGTGGTTTCGCCGGGCCCCAGCCGGGGACAGTGGGGACCTCGTTACGCCATTCATGCAGGTCGGCATTTAACCGACAAGGAATTTCGCTACCTTAAGAGGGTTATAGTTACCCCCGCCGTTTACCGGCGCTTCACCCGGTTGAACCCGGGCTTCACGTACCGGCACTGGGCAGGCGTCGGCCCCAGTACAAACCCTTTCGGGCTAGCTGGGACCTGTGTTTTTACTAAACAGTCGGGCCCCCCTAGTCACTGCGACCTGCGATTTACTCAACCGCAGGCACCCCTTCTCCCAAAGTTACAGGGCCAATTTGCCGAGTTCCCTCGGCTGGGTTTACCCCGACACGCCTTAGGCTTCTCACCCAGGGGCACCAGTGTCGGTTCTCGGTACGGTCACGGAGGATCGTTCTCCGAGGGCTTTTCACGGGCCCCAGGGATCGACAGAACCTCCCTTACGGGAGGCCATTCACGCTTTCACCCGGTTCTCGCCATTACGGCACTCCCCGGGCTTATACGCTTAGCCGGTCTTGTGGACCGGTCTGCCTACCCCGAGGCGTCACCCTCGGAGCTTGCGTTGCCGCACCTACCTCCGCGGTACGGGAATATAAACCCGTTTCCCTTTCGTCAGCACCGAGTTACGGGCTGACTTAGGACCGACTAACCCACGGCTGACGAACATTGCCGTGGAACCCTAGCCCCTTCGGCGGCCGGGATTCTCACCCGGCTATGCTGCTACTCCCGGCAGGATCCGCAATTCCGACGGGTCCACCGGACCTTACGGCCCGACTTCTACCCCATCGGAACGCCCGCCTACCCGATCACGGACCAATCAGTCCGTGCGCTGGGGTCTCGGCGGCCGGCTTGAACCCCGTCCATTTTCGGGGCCCCTGACCTCGACGGGTGAGCTGTTACGCACTCTTTAAAGGGTGGCTGCTTCTAAGCCTACCTCCCCGCTGTCTAAGGCCAGGGACACCCTTTGGAGTAATACTTAGCCGGCACTTTGGGGCCTTAACCCCAGTCTGGGTTGTTCCCCTCTCGGTGGACGGCTTACACCGTCACCCTACTCTCCCCTTCTACGGCGGTAGTGGGTTCGGAGTTTGACAGGGTGCCGGAGGCTTTCGCCCCCTGCACACCCAATCAGTGCTCTACCCCACTACCTACCTCCAGGGAGGCTATCCTACGGGATAATTCGGCGGGAACCAGCTATCTCCGGTCTCGATTGGCCTTTCACCCCTAGCCCGAGGTCACGGGAGCGAATTGCACATCAGCATCCCTAACGGGCCTCCATCCCTCTGTTGAGGGACTTCACCCTGCCCCGGGCTAGATCGACCGGCTTCGGGTCTCACGGCCGTGACTCCGGGCGCTTTCACACCCCGTCCCTCGGCAAAAGCGCCTGCGGACCTGTCGGTTTCCCTATGGCTCCGGGGATTTATCCCCTTAACCTCGCCACAGCCGTGAACTCCCTGCCCCGTGTTTCAAGACGGACGGTGCAACCCCGGTCCTCTACCCTCGTACTCTCCCGTCGCCGGGATTTCCTTCGGGAAGAATCATTCCTTTCGGGCCGCACCCAACTATCGCCACCTGGTTTCAGGCTCTTTTCACCCCCCTCCCGGGGTGCTTTTCAACTTTCCCTCACGGTACTAGTTCGCTATCGGTCTCGGAACGTATTTAGGGTTAGGAGCCGATGCCTCCTAGCTTCCCGCCGGATATCCGACCGACGGTACTCAGGAATCCTGCAGGAGCCTTTGGGCTTACGCCTACGGGGCTATCACCCTCTTCGGCGCCGCGTTCCAGCGGACTTCGGCTTCACCCAAGAGGCTCCAGTGCAGGACCCTGCTACACCACATCCCCTGAGTGTTTCCACTCAGAGTTCAGTTTGCCCTAGGCCGTTTTCGGTCGCCCCTACTCACGGCATCGCTTTTGCTTTCTTTTCCTGCGGGTACTAAGATGTTTCAATTCCCCGCGTTCCCTCTCCCTGGTGGGAGTGCGGCAAAGCCGCAGGAAGTCCCATTCGGGAATCCCCGGCTCGATGGCTGCCTGCGCCTCACCGGGGCTTATCGCAGCTTGCCACGCCCTTCGTCGGCGCTCCGAGCCGAGCCATCCACCAGGTGGCTTAAGTTTCTTACCCCCTACTTGGAGGCTGGACATTTTTTGGGCCAAATCAACCTATGCACGGTCCTCATTGTGACCCCCTGTTCGGGGCCTAGGACCCTTCCACCCCGAGTTTCACTCGGGATGTGCACTTGTTCGTGGTGGACCGGCCGGGATTTGAACCCGGGGCCTCCGGCTTGCAAAGCCGGCGCTCTCCCAGGCTGAGCTACCGGCCCACATCAGGCAGGTCCAACATCCCTTAAGCCCCCCGAATGGGTTTCCGGCGATAGGAGGTGATCGAGCCGTAGGTTCCCCTACGGCTACCTTGTTACGACTTCTCCCCCCTCACGGAGCCTGGACTCGACCCTGCCCAGAGGACGGAGCCTCATCCAGACCCCGCTCGGGTGGAGTGACGGGCGGTGTGTGCAAGGAGCAGGGACGTATTCGCCGCGCGATGATGACACGCGGGTACTAGGGATTCCAGCTTCACGCGGGCGAGTTGCAGCCCGCGATCCGAACTGGGGGCGGGTTTAGGGGATTCCCTTCCCCTTTCGGGGTCGGATCCCATTGTCCCACCCATTGTAGCGCGCGTGTAGCCCGGGGGTTTCGGGGCATACTGACCTACCGTCGCCCGCTCCTTCCTCCGGCTTATCGCCGGCAGTCCCCCCAGAGTGCCCCCTTCCCAACGGGAAGGGCTGGCAACTGGGGGCACGGGTCTCGCTCGTTACCACACTTAAGTGGACGCCTCACGGTACGAGCTGACGGCGGCCATGCACCTCCTCTCGGCGTGTCCGGCAAGACCTTCAGCCTGGCCTTCATCCTGCCGTCGCCCCCGGTGAGGTTCCCGGCGTTGAATCCAATTAAACCGCACGCTCCACCCCTTGTAGTGCTCCCCCGCCAATTCCTTTAAGTTTCAGCCTTGCGGCCGTACTCCCCAGGCGGCGGGCTTAACGGCTTCCCTACGGCACCGGGCGAGCTCGAAGCTCACCCGACACCTAGCCCGCATCCTTTACAGCCAGGACTACCCGGGTATCTAATCCGGTTTGCTCCCCTGGCCTTCGTCCCTCACCGTCGGACCCGTTCCAGCGGGGCGCCTTCGCCACTGGCGGTCCCCCTGGGATTATAGGATTTCACCCCTACCCCAGGGGTACCCCCCGCCTCTCCCGGTCCCAAGACCCGCAGTATCCCCAGCAAGCCCCACGGTTGAGCCGTGGGATTTCGCCAGGGACTTACGGGCCCGGCTACGGACGCTTTAGGCCCAATAATAGCGGCCACCACTCGGGCCGCCGGTATTACCGCGGCGGCTGCCACCGGCCTTGCCCAGCCCTTATTCCCGGAGCTTTTTACACTCCGGAAAAGCCGTGGCGTTGCCACGGCACTCGGGGTCCCCCCGTCGCGGTTTCCCGCATTGCGGAGGTTTCGCGCCTGCTGCGCCCCGTAGGGCCTGGACCCGTGTCTCAGTGTCCATCTCCGGGCTCCTGCTCTCACAGCCCGTACCGATCTTCGGCTTGGTGGGCCATTACCCCACCAACTACCTAATCGGCCGCCGGCCCATCCTCGGGCGGACATAAGTCCCTTTCGGCCTGAGGACCTTCCAGTACCTCAGGCCTATGGGGAATTAGCCCCAGTTTCCCGGGGTTATCCCCCTCCCGAGGGTAGGTTACCGACGTGTTACTGAGCCGTCCGCCGGTGGTGCCCCAAAGGGACACCCCCGTGACTCGCATGGCTTAGTCGGACCCCGATAGCAGTGGCCTCCGGCAGGATCAACCGGAATTGCTATTAGGAGTACGGCCGGTGGGACTTCCCCCAAGGGGAAGTACCATAAAACCCATTCGGGGTTTGGTCGGGATGTTGGACCTGCCTTACCCCCAAGGGATCCCCTTTCGGGTTTCCTTGGGAGTGCACTTTGCTGTACCCAAGGCTGGAGGGCGGGGTTCATTGTTGGGTGCTTTGCACCAACTCCCCTCGACGCCGCCGTTTTATGCCTGGGTTGTGGGCACCCTTATTCGGGCGCTCCACCCTATAGGTTGATACCCTCACAATGAAAAATTTTTGCAAAGCCTTGAAATGCGAGACTTTTACCAAAAAAGACACAAAAATGGAAATGAAACTTCCAAAAATTAACAAATATAAATTAAAAACTAGAGACTCAAAATGTCTTCTACAAGGCTTATTTTTGAAACTGGAGTAGGTATACTATTTGTAACTGCAAGTTCATCCACTGCTTTGCTAACCCTTTCAATAGCCCCCTCAGCAAAGACTCCATGAGTAGCCACTACAAATACCTTACTTGCACCCATTCCTTTAAGTATGTTAGCTGCCTTTATCATTGTCCCCCCAGTACTTATGATATCATCAACTATCAGTACATTTTTTTCTTTTACGTCAACCTCCACTGGTCTCATCTGAACCTCAGTGGGTGAGATACGTTTCTTTTCAAAGTAACTAAATTCCAAGCCAAGAATATTGGCCACAGTTTTTGCTCTTTCCAAGGCCCCCCTGTCCGGGGCAAGGACTACCCCTTCCCCAAGCTTATCTTTGAAATAATTAGCTATAACCTTAGCAGGACTGACATTTAAGGCTTTGCCAGGGAAGTACTCCAAGGTTTTTGGATTATGGAGGTCAAACACATAAAGCTCATCGTAATAAAGAGATATAGCTTTCATGATAGCCCTAACACTTATAGGCTCACCTTCTTTGGCAACTCTGTCCTGTCTAGAGTATGCTAAATAAGGCACAACTGCTTTGAGATGTTTAAAGCCTTTCTCTCTAAGTGCATCACCTAAAAGTAAAAGCTCGACAAGACGTTCATTTTGAGGCCTGAACATAGATTGAACCACTACTGCCTCTTTTCCATCTCCTAGCACCCTAACATATTTTTCCCCATCCGGAAAGGTCTTTACCTCACTCTCAATTAACAATTTACCAAATTTTTCTACTTTATTTTTGATTTCTTCAGCTATGTGAGATGCTCCACTTCCAAGTACTACCCTCATTTTCACCACCAATAAGAGTTCTCGCCTACTTTAATACCTTTTCTCATACAAGAAGAACTGCTATAATCCCAGCGAGGAAAATGCCATCAAAAGTCCCCGCTCCACCAATGCTCACCATCGGAGCTCCAAGTTCTTTGAGTTTATTCCAATTTAAAAGATCTGCACCTATCAAAACTCCCATAGTACCACTCGCATATGCAATAAGGGGTCTGTTATCCCCTCCAAGTAAAAGAGCAAGAACTGCTGCTACTAAAGGAGGAATAAATGTCGGAATAGCTATTCCCAATCCCCTTACAGGTCTAGAAAACGCTTTGCTCACTATAGTAGATATTAAAATAGCCATAGCCATTCTAGTAAAGAGGAATGTTTCATCCAAAACCAAAAGCCTCACGACCTCATACAGAACCACGCTCAACGGTACAAGAGCACCACCAACATTTATGCTCACTACAGTTTTTTGTTCTCCCCAGTCCACATATGGAACAGGATATGTTATCCCAAAAAAGGAGACTTTTGTCATTCTTACAACAGGGCCATAACTCTTTATTTCTTTGATTGGTATGTTCATGAAACTCCCTATTAGAGCGGCCCAGAATAAAGTGAATGCTACCGGCAAAGGAAGTCCCAACTTTTGGAAGGCAATGGTTATCGTGCTGGCAAACAGGATGAACAACAGGGGCAATAAAAGAATGAATAGAATTAAAAATGGCAATGTTAAAGGCAAGAAGAAGTACCTTTTCATTTTTTGGGCCTCCCAATGATTTCAATTTCACAAGTTCTACTTATATCAGGAAATCTACAATTAATCTTAGTTATTTCTCTTCCAGTCTTCCAAATCTCTTCAACTATCAAGAATACACATGACTCTCTAGTTTTTACCTCTTTCATATGACTTCAAATCGAAATAACTATAATCCCTTTATAAAACCAACGTCACGTGGGAAAGATTTAAGTGGGGTTTTAATCTATTCTCTGTGGAGGCTACGCCTATGAAGATCATTTGGTATGGGCATGCGTGTTTTTGGATTGAAATAAATGATGTGAAAATCCTCATAGACCCTTACGAATATGTTAACGACGACGCGATAGATGGTGTTGATTACATCTTAGTGACTCATGAACACACTGACCACTATGGAAAAACTCCTCTCCTAGCTAGACTTAGAGACGCCACGGTAATAGGGCCAAAAACAGTTTATTTAATGGCAATAAACGATGGGGTGACTAAGGTCAGAGAGATAGAAGGGGGAAAAGAGATAGAGTTAGAAAATAACGTGAAGGTTAAGGCAATTTTCGTAGAACATCCTTCCAGCCAGTATCCCCTTGGATATATTATCTCCGATGGAAAAAGAAGAATTTTCCATCCTGGGGATACCTATTACAGCCCGATTTTTAAAAACTTGCGTGGAAAGATCGATATTTTCTTTGTTCCAATAAGTGGGAGATCAACTGCAAATATAAGAGAAGCTGCAAATATCATAGAAACCATGCGACCAAAAATAACAATACCTATGCATTATGGAACATACAGTGAAGCCGACCCAAATGAACTCATTAATGAACTCCGAGAAAAACGAGTTTGGAGTCTAGTAAAAATTTTGGAAATTGGAAAACCTTTCGAAGTTTAATGGTGTAGACAATGTTAACCACGGGCAGCAAGAACTTAGATGCCCTATTAGGCGGAGGAATAGACAAAGGAATTCTAACACAAGTATACGGCCCATTTGCTACTGGAAAAACAACTCTTGCTATGCAAATAGGTCTTTTAAATGAGGGAAAAGTGGCTTATATAGATACAGAAGGAGGATTTTCTCCAGAGAGATTGGCCAAGATGGTTGAGTCAAGGGACATGGATCCCAATTCCACTCTCCAAAAGTTTCTAATATTCGAAGCCTTTGACTTTAAAGAACAGAAAAAAACAATCTCGAGTCTTAAAAAAATCGTCAATGGAAAGTTTTCTATGATCGTTGTTGATTCAATAACAAATCATTATCGTATCGAGGAGAAGAAAAGCTCAATGACAACGGATCTCGGAAAACAGCTTCAGATACTTTTGTGGCTTGCAAGAAAGTATAATCTTGCCGTTATTGTAACAAATCAAGTATACTTTGACTCAAAACAGAACACCTTAAAACCACTGGCCGAACACATCATGGGGTATAAATGCAAAGACATCCTGCGCTTAGAAAAATTACGACCAGGTTTAAGGATAGCAGTATTAGAAAGACACCGTTTCAGACCTGAAGGAGGAATTGTGCACTTTAAAATAACGGATAAAGGAATAGAGGATATAGAAAAAATTAAATCTTCTCAAACAACTCTTGAGTGAGCCTTAATATGGCCTTATAAAGCTTCTCACTTATAAGTCCATCTTCATAGTGCACTTTTAGTTCTTCTTTGTCAATTATCTCCTTATTTCCATCAGGCCACTTTACAATATCCACCTCTAAGTCAATATATCTGGCCTTGTCTGGATAAACCTCGACTGGTGTACAAATATTGTAGTACTCTCCCTTAAGATTCCCCTCTTTATCATAATAGCTGTGCTTAAACCACCATTTACCCTCTTCTATCTCGGTTATTGCATAATCACCGTTTTCAATGGGAATGTCAAGGCCATCATAGAACTTGCCTGGCTTTAAGTGTCTTTTGACTTTAAGTTTAATGGGGTTTAATGAGATCTCTAAAATCTCCCCTGGCCCTATTCTAATCACTTGACCATCGGGTTTAACATGCTCAAACCTAAATATCCATCCAGTTTTTGGGCCTTTATGATTGATTAGGGCCTCTAAAAATCCATCACTAACTTTTTTACGCTGGGATGGCATTTTACTTAAAATACCTTCTGCTATTTCAACTGCAAATCCAAGTTCTGGGTCATACGCTTTGAATTTATGGTGACCCCCTATTGTTGGAACCACAGTGTTTCTAATGTCATCAAGCTTTGATTTGGTTACTCCTCCAAACTCTACTTCATATACATCCCTTCCTTCCACAATCTGCGCTGGAGCAGAGTATTTATCTATATCCTTAAGTCTCTTAGCAATTTTCGAGAGTTTAATGAGTTCATCCTTTAATAAATTCCAATCTTTATATGCTGCAGCTGTCCTCCATAGAACCCCCCAGTCCCCCAGATCCACGCTTAAGCCAAGTATTCTGAGTCTTTCTCTCTCATTTTGATCTCTAATTTTCCTTGAGATTTTTACATGTTTCTGTGTACCAATTGGTTTTGGAATAAGCACTGCATAGTCCCCAGGAATCGTGACTAAGACACTCAAATGGGGGAGCAAGTTCTTCTTTTTAACCTGAACCAGCACTTCGTCCCCTTCAACCGCATCCGGAAGTTCTTCAATTAGCAATGTTCCAATAGCACTCCCTATGTCCACATACACGTATCTGTCGTCCCTTTTAACCACCATACCTTTATATACTCCATAAAGCTGGTACGGAATTCTCCTAAAGAAAACATCCAAAAATTTTTCTTCAAAAACTTTTTTTACCTCCTCAACCCTTGTACCAACTAAAACTATACCGTGGGAGTCTCTTTTGTCTTGGATATCTACATCAAATTCATCATATACCTTCTCAATGTTGAACCTTTCGACAATCCTTTGGCTTGGCTGGCTTATCTTAAACCCTTCCTCAAGTAGAACCTTTGTTAATGCTGTACTGTATATCCCTCTAATCCTCACCGAAACCTCTGAGTTTGTAGACATATTCACCACCTCTTTCCCGCTTTTCCACAACACCAATGAGCATCAAACCTTCAAGGATTCTCGTAGCATGTCCTCTCTCCACACCACTATTCTTCTCAATATTCCTAACTTCAACCCATAGCAAACCTTTCGAATGCCAGTCTCTCAAAGCTTCTTCTACTTTATGAACCCATGAAGGGTGATAATAAAGATAATACACGAAGGATACCAAGTTAGTCACGGTTTTTTCCAATATTTCTATTTTTTGCATTTTGTTTAAGATATTCGCCGGTGGTAGTTTCCTCTCTTCACTTATAAATATAAGCCCTTCAAGCTCTCCATTCAATTTTTGGATTGATTGAGTTATAGAATAATCATAAATCCTATAAAACTGTAAAAGTCTCTGAAGTGAAGCATTTACCTTTGACCTTTCACTAAAGCTAATTTTGGGATTTTCAACAAGTGAGAAAAGCTCCTCTACACGAAACTTCATTTGGTGTTCGTTTTTTTGAAGTTCTCTTGCAAAGACCTCGAAGCGTCCCCCCACTAATGAGGCCAAGCTAACTATTTCAGATGCAGTATCAAATTTTCTCTCAATTACACTATATAGAGAAGATAGCACATCTCTAAGTTCCTCAAAGCTCCAATTTGATGAAAGTGAATATAATCCCAGAAAAACTTTCTGAAATTCCTTATGAAGAGTTTCCGCCTTTTTAACAACTTCACGAATTTTTTCCATATCCACTATAATCCCCCCTGTAAGTATATACATTCCTATTGTTCTTTTACTTTTCGCACCATGTTATGTTAACATAACTGTTTACCCAAAAGCTTTTTTTAAATCAAAAAACTTTAATTATCAGAGGGAAAACTATGACATTGGTAGATCGCTTTGGGAGACCAGTCACCAATTTAAGAATTTCACTCACCAATAAGTGCAACCTAAACTGTTTTTACTGCCACAGAGAAGGACAAACGCTCGATTTTCAAGAAATGAGTCCAGAAGAGATAGAACTAATCGTCAAAATAGCTTCAAAGCTAGGGATAAGAAAGGTGAAGCTAACAGGTGGAGAACCTACTATAAGGAATGATGTGGTGGATATAGTAAGGAGAATCAAACCATATGTAGTTGACCTCTCCATGACCACTAATGGGACAACCATAAAAAGTCTAGGAAGGGCTTTAAAAGATGCAGGACTTGACAGGGTCAATATTAGCTTAGATACGTTAAACAAAGAAAAATACAAACAGATAACCGGTTTTGACATGCTATCACAAGTAGTGGACGGAATAAATGCTGCAGTCAAACTTTTTTATCCCGTTAAGCTCAACATGGTGGTTATGAAAGGCCTCAATGATAATGAAATCTGGGATATGATAGACTACACAGCTAAAAAAGGAGCAATTCTTCAGCTTATTGAAATTGAAGTCCCCAGAGAGATGGAAGATTCCTGGTTTTTCAAGAAGTACTTTTATCCCCTAAAACCACTGGAAGAAGAGTTTGAAAAAATAGCTATAAAAATAAAAGAACGTAAGATGCATAGAAGGAAAAAATACTTCATACCAACAAAATATGGTACAGCAGAAGTTGAGGTTGTAAGGTCAATGCATAATACTATTTTTTGTGCCAACTGTACAAGGATAAGATTAACATCAACAGGACACTTAAAAACATGCCTTCTAAGAAGAGATGACTTAATAGACGTAGTAACCCCAATAAGAAACGGTGCTAGCGAGGAAGAGATTATTGAAATTTTTAAAAAGGCGGTCCTTATGCGAGAGCCATATTGGAAGTGAAAGATATTTAAATAAGTTTGAGGTACTCCTCTTATGGTGATAGCGTGTACTTGAATCTTCTCGGAGTTCTAACGGGCTCATCCCTTACAATAATAGGGGGAATTCTTACTATAAAAGCTTTCAATTATTATAAAGAACTACACGAACCTGGAAAAAGCCTAGCTAGAACTTTTTTAGTTTCTACACTCCTGTTTACTATAGGCTCAATTGCCGTTATAGCCGATTCTCTAACTGCAATTCAGTTATGGGAGATAGAGGCCATATGTTACACCCTATCCTACTTACATGTGGTGTTATCTGTTATTTATTATCTACGCATTCTAAAATTAGAATCTCAAAAGACAAAAATAGGAAACTTATCAAAAAAGGAAAGAAAAGCAACTTTACCTATAAGTGGAGTATATGTGTTTAAAAAGCCCCCAACCCCTAAAGGGTTAGCATTTCTAGTGAGGCACTCAAACGGATTGCTTGCCATAAGTAGAACGCAAAAAGAATTATGGGCGAGAAAATATCAAATAAAACCAGATAAATTTGTTTGGCTAAGTAGAATAGAAACGAACGATAGTACTGACCCTTCAAAGCTCCATGTGCTACAAGATATTATCCTCAGATTTTTACAAGAAAAAGGAGGAAAAGCAGTTGTGTACTTTGAGGGAATTGAATACCTCATACTGTACAATGACTTCACTTCTGTTGCAAAGTTTCTCTTTTCAATCAAAGACTACACAATCTCCACTAACTCACTTTTAATCCTATATCTATCATCTAACATCCTTGAACAACCTCAAGAATCAATCCTTCTAAAAGAGTTTGAACAAAAATCCGAAGAAGACCTCACTAGAGAAATTTATGAAAAACTTCTTGTCTCAGCCATAGAGGGAGAAAAAGATGCCGGCAGTGAAAGTAAAAAAGAATGAAGCCGAAAAAATAAAGAAGCTCCTAAAGAAAGAAGAGATTTATGACGGAAAGCGGCGGCCACAAAGAGTAAAAAATTACATACTATTCCCTGTAACAGATCTAAAAAAAGCACAGGCTTTGGGGTTTGAAGTGGTCGACGTTAAACTCCCCATGCGTCCGGAGAGACAGATATACAAGAATCTCGAGAGTTTCTTAAAGGAAAAGTTCACAAATGAGGAATTATCCCACTTAAGACGCTATGATATAATCGGAGACATCGCAGTAATCCAAATTCCTCCGGAAATTGAACACAGAGAAAAAGAGATAGTGGAAGGCCTCCGCAGGGTACATCCATTTCTTAAGGTTGTAGCAAAAAAAGGATTTCACACTGGAGCATTTAGAATCCGAAGATACTCAATAATTTGGGGAGAAAAGAGACTGACCACGATACATAAAGAGAACGGAGTAAAAATAAAGGTCAACCTCAGCAGAGTTTTCTTTAACCCAAGAATGAAGGGAGAACGTTACAGACTTGCCCAAATGGTCAGAAATGGCGAGAAAATATTTCTAATGTTTGCAGGTGTTCTCCCATATGCCCTTGTAATTGCAAGATATAAAAATGTAGATATAACCGCAGTAGAGCTTAACGAAGAGGCAGTAAAACTCGGTCTTGAGAATCTCAATCTGAATAGAGACAAACTTAAAGGAAGAATACATCTAATCAAGGGGGATGTGTTTGAAGTCGGCCCTAAACTGGAGACTTTTGAGAGGGTAATAAGCCCTACTCCAAAAGGGGTTGATGCTCTAAGACTGGCCTTAGAAAAAGCGGAGAAGTGGGTCCATTACTATGATTTTGTTCATGAGAACGAGATAAGAAAATTCAAGGAGAAAATTTGCCGGGAATGCAGGGAACTCGGAAAAAAATGTGAAATAAAAGTAAGGAAGGTTTCTGATTACAAACCACATGTGTTTAAAGTATGCGCTGACATTAAACTCTACTAAAAATATCAAAAACAAAAGGAGTAAGCTCACTTCTTTAAGAAATCAAACAAAGTGGCCTGTTTGCCTTTCTTGTCTTTTTTCTCTTTTGTAATTTGATCTTTAGAGTCTAGCTCCTCTTCTTTACTCTCTTCAGGCCCTTCTATTTCCACTTCTCCTTCTACTTCCTCTGTTTCTCTGGCCTCCTCCTCTACTCTTTCTATTTTTTCTATTACTTCTTCAACTCTAACTTCAAGCTCAGTTTTCACTTCTTTAAGTTTTCTATGGATTGAAAGCATTTTTCCCTTTATTTTACCTACTTTTTCTTTATCTTCAGTCAAAAACTCGATTTCTTTATCCCCTAATTCCAAGAAGACTGCTATATGGGAAGCTACATCCAAATTACTGCTAAATATTGACTTAAATATTTGCATGGTTTCAATAGCCTCGAGTTTGCTCATATGCATTCCTTTCATTATTTTTTTCACTATTGAATCTCTAATAGAACGTTCTTCTTTTGTATCCCTCAATATCCTAAGGGTTTTTGGAGGATAAAATCTTATGAATCCTTTCTTTTTAATGCCAGCCACTGCAACTCCAGCGGTCATCATATCCATGGCATATTTCCAAAGCCCATAACTCCCCGTTCTTTTGGCCCGCCCTAAATAGATATCCGCCCTACTAATGGCATCATAAGCCTTCGCAATGTCCTCAGGTTTGTAATAAACATAGGGGATATTCTCATCCAACCAAAGGAGAACTTCATCCGGAGTATTATCAAGATTCACAATGGCCATTTTGGCCCTCTTGGTGTTGTCGGTTGCAAATATGGTACCCAATGCTTCAAAGATAGATTTTTCAACATCCCTATAAGCTAAAATAAGTTCCGCATCCTCTACCCCACCACTTACAACAGTTTGGAGGTCATTTATAGCCGCTCTTAAATCACCTCTTGCTCTCTGGGCAATCATTTGAAGAACTTCCTTAGGAACAAAAATACCTTCAGCTTTAGCTATTCTAAATAGTGCCTTTAAAATATCCCTCTGGCTTAACCTCTTATACTGCACGATTTCCGCTTTATTCCTTATTTCTATCGGGACTTCCCAGTATCTGTTGGCAGACATCATTATTGGATTCTGCGCTTTACCTATGAGCTTGGCTATTTCTTTGGCCCCACTTGGTTCTATGTTATCAACCTCATCCAAGAAGATGAGCTTCCTTCTCCTCCCAAAAACGTCCATTGTATATGCAGCATTAAGATAGCGCTCTATTTTCCCGAAAGTTCTGTCATCACTTGCATTGAGTTCAATTACCTCAAATTTATATTCATTTGCCAATGCATACACTGTAGTAGTTTTCCCACTACCTGGAGGCCCCGCCAAGAGAAGAGCCTTCTTTTTAGGAATTCCATGGAGCCATTCTTCAACCCATGGCTTGATCTTTTCTAAGGCCTTATTCTGGTTAACAATATCCACAAGTCTCTTTGGCCTATACTTCTCAGTCCAAGGGAGCATTTGCACTCACCTAATCCTTGCCAAGCAATGTGAATTGGGCAAGTAACGCCTCAAGTTGAATCATTTCATTGGAACCTTCCACAAGTCTAAAATTGTATTCACCAATCTTATCTGCGAGGGCTACCTTCTTTGGTTCGCTTATTGGGAGGTTAAACACCTCTTTGTGCATTT